>OBJO01001021.1_pt1 | contig 10792 bp, 7 predicted proteins | sample 1481741 | NCBI WGS metagenome assembly OBJO01 (sample SAMN06140803, study PRJEB22556) | human gut metagenome | host: Homo sapiens | place: China: Beijing | collected 2014 | reverse complement strand
AAAAAACTTGCGCCGAACATCGCCGGAATTGCAAGGAAAAATGTAAATTCCGCCGCAACTCCTCTTGATACTCCTATGAGAAGCGCTCCCACGATCGTCGCTCCCGAACGAGATGTTCCGGGGATCAGCGCCAATGCCTGAAATACGCCGATGATCAAAACCGTCTGTATCGTAAGCTGAGAAAGTTTTTCCACTTTCGGCTGCTTATCTTTCTGATAGTTTTCGATTACGATAAACAGAATACCGTAGATGATCAATGTCGCGGCAACAACATATGAATTGTTGAACTTTTCTTCTATAAAATCATTGAACGGAAGCCCGATCAGCATTGCCGGAATCGAACCTATGATCACTTTGACCCACAACTGGATCGTCAACATCTTCTGTTTCTGGGTTTTCTTCGGTGAAAACGGATTCAGCTTATGGAAATACATAACGACAACCGCCAGTATCGCTCCAAGCTGGATCACAACATAAAACATGTCAAGAAACGCCTGATTTTGTTTCAAATGCAGTAATTCTTCCAACAAGATCAGATGCCCCGTGCTGCTGATCGGCAGCCATTCCGTGATTCCCTCCACAATACCGAATATAATTACTTTTAATGCTTCTAACATCTTGCTTCTCCTCCTCCGAGAACAAATCTTTCAATCGCTTGCGCAACGCCGTCCTCTTCATTTGACAGTGTGATATAATCTGCAGCTTCTTTCACCTGCGGCTCTCCGTTTGCCATTGCGACGCCGAAACCGACTTCTTTCAGCATCACGGTATCGTTATCTCCGTCTCCGAACGCCATGATCTCTTCCCGCTTAATACCAAGCCTGCTTCCGAGATTGACAAGTCCTGTTCCTTTATTGACTCCCGCCGCGTTCACTTCTATATTATAACGAAGAGATCCGACCAGTTCCAAATCCTCATGACGGGCAAGTTCTTCCCACGCACGTTTTCTCTCGGACATATCCGCAAATAATGCCTGCGTTTTATCGAGACCTCTGTTTTCTCTGTCTACCAGTTCAAAAATATCATCCACCGGAATACGGGTTTTACGCATATATTCCCACATATTCGGATTTTTGTGATATCGTTCCACAAACTCCATTTTTTCTGCCGGAGCATATCCCTGTCCATCAAAATATACCTCTTGTAGAGTATCATATTTTCGACAAATTTCCAACGCCTTTTTCGCTGATTTGACAGACAACAGATGTTCTTCTATTACATTTCCCGTACGAGTGTCGATAATCCTTGCTCCATTAGACGTCAGCGCATAATCCATACCCGGAAATTCTCTCAATTCTTCCGGAACTCCCATCCACGGACGCCCCGTAGCTACAAGTACGACGATTCCGCTTCTGATCGCCTTTGCAAGAACTTCTCTTGTCCGCACAGTCAGTTCTTTTTTATCCGTCAGCAATGTTCCGTCCAGGTCAAGTCCGATCATTTTTATCTTATGCGTCATAGATATACCTCTTTCTTTTCCGTTCTGTCTTTCGCCGCTTTTAAAAGCGGCCTTCTCAGCCTTTATCATATCAAAGTTTGCCAAATAACGCAATTTGTAGTATAATGATTATTCAGCACTTAAAAAATGCTTCAAGAAAGGAATTTAAAGCTATGAAATTCTACAAAAAACGGTGGATACAATCAGGCATCATCCTGATCAGTTCTCTCGGAATTGTACTTTCAGTTTTTCCTTCATTTGCAGATGACAACATTGACAATTTAAAAGGACAGACTTCTGCACTCGAAAGTGAATTAGACGGTATCAACAAAGATATTCTCTCTTTGAGCGAAGAGATCTCTGCAACAGAAATGCAGGTTGAGATCTTAAACGGTGAGATTGCCCGTACTTCCGATGCACTTGTCGAAGCTGAAGAAAACGAAAATGAGCAGTATGAAAATATGAAATCCCGTATTAAATATATGTACGAACACGGGAACGCAACACTGCTTGAGATGCTCTTTTCGGCGGAAAACATGGCAGATTTTATAAACAAAGCTGATTTTATCGAAAATCTGAGCGAATATGACAAAACTGCCCTTGACGATCTGAAAAATATTTATAAAAATATCGAAGATCAGAAAAACACATTAGAAACTCAGCAGGATTCACTTCTTGATCTGAAAGATGAACTTAAGAAAAAACAGACGGAACTCCAGGAAAAAGCAAAGGCGACTTCAACAAATCTTACGGAAGTACAAGCCAAATTAGAAAAAGCAAAGGCTGAAGAGGCTGCCCGCCTTGAGGCAGAGCGACTGGAGCAGCTCCAGCAAAACGGCGGCTACGACGATACTATTACAAACAACGGCGGACAGATCGACGCTTCTGCGGATGACGTCACACTTCTTGCGGCGATCCTGCAGTGTGAAGCTCATCAGAACTATGATTCTCTGCTTGCTGTCGCAACTGTAATATTAAACCGTGTGGAAAGTCCTCGTTTTCCGAATACGATCAGAGGAGTTATCTATGCAAGCGGACAGTTTGAACCGGTATGGACAGGTCGTCTTGACGCTGTTCTGAAGAAAGGTCCGACCTCTTTATCTATGCAGGTTGCGCAAGATGCGATCAACGGCGCAAGACTTGCGGCAGTGGCAGACTGTTATTATTTCCTCTATGCAGGATCTACAAACCGACCGGGAGTCAACATCGGAAATAACCTTTTCTTCCCTAGCTGGTAAAGATATCGTTATTGAAACCGAAAACAAAATCCCCGTAACAACGAACTCTTCCAAAAAAGTCAGACTTTTTGGAGCAGTTCATTGTTACGGGGATTTCTTACTTTTCAGTTCTATATTTTCGTTGTCTGCACAGCTTAACTTTTCTTTATAAAAGTCGTACCGCACTTCGGACATCTTACTTCAATTTTCCCTTTGCCCTTCGGGATGCGGATTTTTTGTTTACATGACGGACATGTATAAATGTGGTACACTTTTCTCTGCTGCCAGATGTTTTTTTGATTCTGAAACCAATTTCTTATCTTGTATGTTTTCATAAGATATGCCTGATTTTCTGCGTACCGCTTCTGTACATTTCTTGAAAATATCCGAAAATAACAGTAGATCACGACTCCTCAGCCGAAAATATATAAAAGCATGCTCACCGCGGTTTCTCCGAAAAACGCCGATAAAAAAACTTGCGCCGAACATCGCCGGAATTGCAAGGAAAAATGTAAATTCCGCCGCAACTCCTCTTGATACTCCTATGAGAAGCGCTCCCACGATCGTCGCTCCCGAACGAGATGTTCCGGGGATCAGCGCCAATGCCTGAAATACGCCGATGATCAAAACCGTCTGTATCGTAAGCTGAGAAAGTTTTTCCACTTTCGGCTGCTTATCTTTCTGATAGTTTTCGATTACGATAAACAGAATACCGTAGATGATCAATGTCGCGGCAACAACATATGAATTGTTGAACTTTTCTTCTATAAAATCATTGAACGGAAGCCCGATCAGCATTGCCGGAATCGAACCTATGATCACTTTGACCCACAACTGGATCGTCAACATCTTCTGTTTCTGGGTTTTCTTCGGTGAAAACGGATTCAGCTTATGGAAATACATAACGACAACCGCCAGTATCGCTCCAAGCTGGATCACAACATAAAACATGTCAAGAAACGCCTGATTTTGTTTCAAATGCAGTAATTCTTCCAACAAGATCAGATGCCCCGTGCTGCTGATCGGCAGCCATTCCGTGATTCCCTCCACAATACCGAATATAATTACTTTTAATGCTTCTAACATCTTGCTTCTCCTCCTCCGAGAACAAATCTTTCAATCGCTTGCGCAACGCCGTCCTCTTCATTTGACAGTGTGATATAATCTGCAGCTTCTTTCACCTGCGGCTCTCCGTTTGCCATTGCGACGCCGAAACCGACTTCTTTCAGCATCACGGTATCGTTATCTCCGTCTCCGAACGCCATGATCTCTTCCCGCTTAATACCAAGCCTGCTTCCGAGATTGACAAGTCCTGTTCCTTTATTGACTCCCGCCGCGTTCACTTCTATATTATAACGAAGAGATCCGACCAGTTCCAAATCCTCATGACGGGCAAGTTCTTCCCACGCACGTTTTCTCTCGGACATATCCGCAAATAATGCCTGCGTTTTATCGAGACCTCTGTTTTCTCTGTCTACCAGTTCAAAAATATCATCCACCGGAATACGGGTTTTACGCATATATTCCCACATATTCGGATTTTTGTGATATCGTTCCACAAACTCCATTTTTTCTGCCGGAGCATATCCCTGTCCATCAAAATATACCTCTTGTAGAGTATCATATTTTCGACAAATTTCCAACGCCTTTTTCGCTGATTTGACAGACAACAGATGTTCTTCTATTACATTTCCCGTACGAGTGTCGATAATCCTTGCTCCATTAGACGTCAGCGCATAATCCATACCCGGAAATTCTCTCAATTCTTCCGGAACTCCCATCCACGGACGCCCCGTAGCTACAAGTACGACGATTCCGCTTCTGATCGCCTTTGCAAGAACTTCTCTTGTCCGCACAGTCAGTTCTTTTTTATCCGTCAGCAATGTTCCGTCCAGGTCAAGTCCGATCATTTTTATCTTATGCGTCATAGATATACCTCTTTCTTTTCCGTTCTGTCTTTCGCCGCTTTTAAAAGCGGCCTTCTCAGCCTTTATCATATCAAAGTTTGCCAAATAACGCAATTTGTAGTATAATGATTATTCAGCACTTAAAAAATGCTTCAAGAAAGGAATTTAAAGCTATGAAATTCTACAAAAAACGGTGGATACAATCAGGCATCATCCTGATCAGTTCTCTCGGAATTGTACTTTCAGTTTTTCCTTCATTTGCAGATGACAACATTGACAATTTAAAAGGACAGACTTCTGCACTCGAAAGTGAATTAGACGGTATCAACAAAGATATTCTCTCTTTGAGCGAAGAGATCTCTGCAACAGAAATGCAGGTTGAGATCTTAAACGGTGAGATTGCCCGTACTTCCGATGCACTTGTCGAAGCTGAAGAAAACGAAAATGAGCAGTATGAAAATATGAAATCCCGTATTAAATATATGTACGAACACGGGAACGCAACACTGCTTGAGATGCTCTTTTCGGCGGAAAACATGGCAGATTTTATAAACAAAGCTGATTTTATCGAAAATCTGAGCGAATATGACAAAACTGCCCTTGACGATCTGAAAAATATTTATAAAAATATCGAAGATCAGAAAAACACATTAGAAACTCAGCAGGATTCACTTCTTGATCTGAAAGATGAACTTAAGAAAAAACAGACGGAACTCCAGGAAAAAGCAAAGGCGACTTCAACAAATCTTACGGAAGTACAAGCCAAATTAGAAAAAGCAAAGGCTGAAGAGGCTGCCCGCCTTGAGGCAGAGCGACTGGAGCAGCTCCAGCAAAACGGCGGCTACGACGATACTATTACAAACAACGGCGGACAGATCGACGCTTCTGCGGATGACGTCACACTTCTTGCGGCGATCCTGCAGTGTGAAGCTCATCAGAACTATGATTCTCTGCTTGCTGTCGCAACTGTAATATTAAACCGTGTGGAAAGTCCTCGTTTTCCGAATACGATCAGAGGAGTTATCTATGCAAGCGGACAGTTTGAACCGGTATGGACAGGTCGTCTTGACGCTGTTCTGAAGAAAGGTCCGACCTCTTTATCTATGCAGGTTGCGCAAGATGCGATCAACGGCGCAAGACTTGCGGCAGTGGCAGACTGTTATTATTTCCTCTATGCAGGATCTACAAACCGACCGGGAGTCAACATCGGAAATAACCTTTTCTTCCCTAGCTGGTAAAGATATCGTTATTGAAACCGAAAACAAAATCCCCGTAACAACGAACTCTTCCAAAAAAGTCAGACTTTTTGGAGCAGTTCATTGTTACGGGGATTTCTTACTTTTCAGTTCTATATTTTCGTTGTCTGCACAGCTTAACTTTTCTTTATAAAAGTCGTACCGCACTTCGGACATCTTACTTCAATTTTCCCTTTGCCCTTCGGGATGCGGATTTTTTGTTTACATGACGGACATGTATAAATGTGGTACACTTTTCTCTGCTGCCAGATGTTTTTTTGATTCTGAAACCAATTTCTTATCTTGTATGTTTTCATAAGATATGCCTGATTTTCTGCGTACCGCTTCTGTACATTTCTTGAAAATATCCGAAAATAACAGTAGATCACGACTCCTCAGCCGAAAATATATAAAAGCATGCTCACCGCGGTTTCTCCGAAAAACGCCGATAAAAGAACTACCGCCAATCCCGTGATCAGAAGAAACTTCGATAATTGATCGATACCGTATCTGCCCTGCATAAAACGTATTAATTTTTCTTTCATTTCCATCCATCCTTCTGCATTAATGCCTTTTTGATATGAATAACATTCTCTCTCGTTTCTCCTGCAAAGTCAATTAAAAGAATATAAAATCTTACTGCTTATAACCTGTTTTTATTCTTCTTCATTTAATATATTTCCACATATTGCATCAGAAACCAGATACACAATCTTTGAATCATTTAACATCACATATCTGTCATCCCCGACCCGGTTTCCTATATATAATGTCAGTTTCTTTTCTTTTTCATCTTCCTGATAAGTCACTTCTACCGCAGCCCTTAAATCTTCATCCAAACCGTATTCTGATAATTCTTTTTCTTCTGCACAATAATCTGCCGTTGTGGACAGCTGCACAGCTCCAAGGCCTCCGGCTATTGCGATTATTTGTTCCGTCTGCGTCTCGTCTGCACTGTCATATACAACAGAATTTTTATTTTTCGTAATAACTGCCTTCTCAAGATTGCCACTTCCAATCGATGGATAGTCGTCAAGTTGTATCAGATCTTCTTCTGTATAATTTAAATCTTCAATGACCTGACTCGAAACAGTATAAATAGATTTTTCCCCTTTTAATGTTGCATAAATATTGTCCCCTGTATTATTTCCGAAATAAACAGAAATGACATCATCATTATCATCTGTATACTCAATCGTATAAATAGGAACATTCAAACCATAGTCTTTTGCTTCATCTGCATTTTTCAACTTCCGATTTGCAGAAATACTGCCAACCGTATCTGCAATTTCATTCATAATGCTTTGATTAAGCGGAATATCATGATCTAAAGCATCATACCACACACCATTTTCTTTTTCAAAGTTCAACTCTCCATTTTCTATATTTAAAGCGATCTTTTTAATCTTATCTCCTTCTGTATCTGTAATTCGTATCATTGTATTTGCCTGTGCCTGTTCGCTTTGATTCCACGCGCGAACCCACATATATATACATATAAGCGCCACGAAAACAATTATGAGCAAACCTATTTTCCTTTTTTGTGTCATGCTTTTCTCCTCCTGTACCAAACAACAAAACCACTGATTAAAATCACTGCAGGTATTCCAAAAATCATCAGTGTTCCGAATAATCCGGCATGCTGAACAGCATTATATTCTACACTAAGGCTTTTGGCTTCGATTGAGACATTTTTCACATTTTCAAAATTTACTGCCATTATGTTCATAAACAACTGTGTATTTTCCAATTCCGTAAAGGTATCTATAATCTGCTCATCTATCAGACTTCCTGCAGCAATCACCGTCAATCTACTTTCCTTCTCTGTATCTTCCGTAATTTCTTCCGACGCTTCTGCATTTTCTTCTGAAATTTCTGTTTCTTCTGTCTCTGCGGAGATCTCGCTTACTGTTTCTGTCGCATATGCTCCAAGAATATATTCTCCCTGCTTTTGGTCTTGCTCCGTCACTGCAAATGCCTGATCAGACGTTGACATAAACGGAACCGTTGTAATCGTATCCCTTGCCGGATCGTTCACTGTCATCCCATGGGTATTCATAACAAGTGTCATTTCTGACTTAATCTGTTCTGCCAAATCACCGCTTACAGATAATTTGGGGAAAATGCAATAAGGATTATTTTGATAACATCTCGTCATATCTGCAATGTAACCGCCTTCCATCGTCATGCCATATTCAGACAAAATACTTATCAGGTTCGGGAGCTTTTCCCCTTCTGTTTCTCCTAATAGGACGGTCACCTTTCCCCCTTGCTGCAAATACAGCTGCAACATTGTTTTCTCATCTTCTGTCAGATCAGAAGTTACTGCGTTCACAATAAGAAGATCACAATCATCCGGTACAGATGTTGACATAAGTAAATTAACTTCCGACAACTCATATTCATTTTTATTCATCAATTCCGTTATCGTTTCAGCAAGCTCTTGTTCCCCATGTCCTGTTGACAAATAAACTTTCTTTGTCTCCTCGCCTGTCACATAATTCAGTGCACTTGTGAGCTGTCCTTCTCCGTCAAATGATGTATACGATGTACTTCCATAATAATAGTAGGAATATTGATCCATCACCAAAATATCATCAAAAGAAACCGTCGTATTTTTTCCTGTTTCTTCACAGGAAATCACAATCGTATTTTCTGTAGTTTCATATTCTGACAAAACCGACGGATGAAGAACAGGATCTATCCACTCCACATGTATTTTATTCGATAAAGCCGCATATTTACTCAAAAATGTAACGATTCGTTCATCTGTATTTTCTTTTACGGCAATTATCTTCATCGATATTTCTTTATCCATTTCTTTCAGGAAATCTTCTGTCGTATCTGAAATCTCGTAAATTTTTGTATTACTCACATCTATCTTTCGGAATTTTTCCGGTATCTGGCATGCAATCAAGTTTATGACAACTGTAATTGCAAGAAAAACCGCTGTCATCGTCACGCTATACGCTCCATGTTTTTTTGCCGCACTTTCCCAAAGTCGTTTTCTAATCGACTGAACTGTCAAAAATAAAAATAATGTGATCATCGACAAGTACAATACAATTCCGCTCACATCTACAATACTATTTTGTGTAATATCGGTAAAAATATTTGTCAGAGCGAACCCGCCCAAAGACTCTGTAAACAGATTTTCATAAAGCGTCTCTTTCAGAAAATACACTGCTATCGCTACTGCCACTCCGACACAGCCCACTCCTCCCGCAATCGAAAAACTGTTCGTCATTCTCCATATGTAGAAAGCTGCCAGCAAAATAAGCAAAATTATAAACACAAGTCCGCTCATCGCCGTATTTGGAAACAGAGATAAGATACCATCCCATAAATATAGAATCAGAAAAATACCAAACGTCCCTATATACGCAATAATTTGACTTTCTGTAAGCGCTGATAAAAGCATTCCTATAGCTGCAAAAACACAGCCGAGCAGGAAGAACATCAAAATCGAAATATAATCAACTGTCAAATACGCCGTCCCCTGCAATTTAATGATAAGAGGGAAAATACAAAATATAAGATTCGGGATTGCAATTACCGTCACCATCGCCAGGTATTTTCCAACCATAACTTTCCACAAACTCACTGGCGCTGTCAACAGAATCTGATCTGTTTTATTCTTTCTCTCTTCTGCAAATGAACGCATCGTAATCAAAGGAATCCCTACAATAAATACGATCAACGATCCTGAAAGTGTATAAGAAAAATACGGATATCCTGTTGTCATATTATACGCCATGAAATAAATTCCAGTAAATGCAATAAGAAAGGCAATAAATACACACCCTATTATAGACTGAAAATACGCTTTTAATTCTTTTTTATAAACCGCCTTCATCCTCTTTTCCTCCCTCTGTATTCATCTCACATTTTCTGGTTTCCACTCCTATCTGTTTCTCTCCCGGTCGGCTTTCTTTCACCCGTCCGTCCTTTACCTGTCTATCTTTCACAAGCGATTCTTCGATTTGCATATTTCTTTCTATATTATCGTTCTGTGTCAATTTCATAAACGCTTCTTCCAAACTCGTTTCAGGCGCCGACAATGAATATAATGTTTTTTTCTCTTTCGCAAATTCACAGAAAATCTCTTCTCTTACTTTTCTGTTATTCTGACTGCTTTTATCTCCAGTCACTTTTACCTGTACATAAGTACACTTTTCTCCTTTCACACGCATCTGCATCGCACAAACTCCGGGAATCCTCCCCAGTATTCTATGAATTTCCTCCTCCGAAGCCGATGTTTCTAATTCAATCACATCGTGAAACCCTATCATCTTCTCCAAGTTTTCCAGCGTATCCTGTGCTACCAGCTTTCCTTTAGAAATAATCAGAATATAATCACATACTTCTCTGATCTCCGTCAATATATGCGAGCTTAAAATAACCGTATGGTTCTCAGCCAACTTACGGATTAAATCTCTCATCTCTATAATCTGTTTCGGATCCAATCCAACGCTTGGTTCATCAAGAATAATCATATCCGGAAATCCTAAAATTGCCTGTGCCAGCCCTACTCTCTGACGATAGCCTTTTGAAAGATTTCGAATCAAGCGATGTTCCACATCCTGAACCTTTACCATTTTTTCTGCTTCATCAACAGCTTCTCTTCGTTGAGATTTTCTAATTCCTTTCAGCTCTGCTGCAAAATCCAAATATTCCCGCACAGTCATATCCATATAAAGAGGTGGATGTTCCGGCAAATATCCGATATATCTTTTGGCTTTTTCAGGTTCTTTCAAGATGTCATATCCATTAATCAGCACTTCCCCCTGAGTTGCCCCCATGCATCCTGTCATAATGTTCATTGTAGTAGATTTTCCTGCTCCGTTGGGACCCAAAAAACCGTAAACCATTCCCGGCTTAATCTGAAAGTCCAGGTGATCTACGGCTAAATGATTTCCATATTTTTTTACCAAATTTTTTACTTCTATCAAAATGATATCCTCCTAACTTTGTATTCTTTCTGTGGATTTCTGC
>OBJO01001017.1_pt1 | contig 10830 bp, 7 predicted proteins | sample 1481741 | NCBI WGS metagenome assembly OBJO01 (sample SAMN06140803, study PRJEB22556) | human gut metagenome | host: Homo sapiens | place: China: Beijing | collected 2014 | reverse complement strand
ATCTTGCATTCCGACTGTTCCATTGCTATTCTCATTTAGCGTCTGCCCGATTGCGTCCTGCTGCGAACTTGCCAGCACCAGTCCATTCGCATCCGTTAAAAATGTCACCGTCTGTCCATCACCGTTTCGGGCATCCAGCATCTGTGCCACTGAGACTTCGTTGATATACAGAATCAGCATAGCAATATTCTGATTACTGGCGCCAGTGTAGTTCGGTATACTCTGCGACATGACCATAATCCGATAACTTCCGTAATCTTCTCCTTCTCTTAATTCTGTCGCGTTGTACAAAAATTCATGCGTTTCCATTGTCCTCTGAAAGATTGGCCTGTACCGTTGGTTCTCTGTAGGCACCACGAAGCCATACACGCTGGAGTGGGACACTTTATCCTGAAAGAGCGTCTCACCGTTCTTGGTCACAATGCAGACACCCAGAATATCCTCATAAGCGCTGATTGCATTATATAGTTCGGTTCGTATCCTAGTACCCGCGATTCGGTAGTTCTTGCTGTCCCAGAGGTTAAGATATCCAATGTTTGTCAGAATTGTTGTATTGGTACTAATCTCCTCTGCCACAATCTGATATCGCTCAGTCATTAGACGGATGGATTCACCGTCCGCCTTAGCTCTATTCTCACATTCCATCTGCGTATTATCGGTCAGAACCTTATTCATCGTCGTGTAGGATAACATCTGCAATACCAAAATAGGTAGTACCGAAACGCAGAGAATCATTACCATCAAGCGGACGCTGAAGGATTTGCAGCCTTTATATTTGTTTCTTCCCGGCAAACTCATGGCAAGTACCTCTCGCTTATCATTCTCTTTCCATTATCATAATGCGTACCGTATTTGTCAAGAGATACCGAACCATGCTATGTGTTATACTTTTCGTTTTTTATACGCTTTATTGTTTTAATATCATTCCATCAGGGACTCAGGTACTTTATTGATTGTTTTCTCCGCACTATATCTTGACAAGATGCCAAAAGCACTCGGACTATTTCTTGTGTTCGCATAAGATATTGTTTTCTCCATAGTTTGCCCGCATGATCTAAACTGATTTGCTTTGGGACTATTGGCTGGGTTTTAGGAAGTTTTTCTTTTTATGGGCAAAGTGAATCAGCGCTGATTCACTTTTTCGGGTCAAGATTTTTGGATGAATCAGAAGTGATTCACTCTTGAGAGCATATACGAATTTGTGCGGGTACCGGGTTTGTTTGTCATCGTTTTAGGGGTAGACATGTTTTGCTAGCATAGCATGTGGTCATCCACATGCACATTTCTGGGGTGTACCCCAGACCCCGGCAGCGTCCTTGCGTGACGATAGTGACGCAGATGACGCTAATGACGCTGTTTTGGGGATATCCCTATACCATATCCCAGATTCAGCGTCATTAGCGTCATCTGAATTTTGTCTTTTTCGTAGTATGCGACTTTTCCTGCGTTCCACATTGGAAACCGACTGTTAGTGCGGCGGGATGAACTGTTGGGCTGGCTGGAACGGCAAAAGGTCAATAAAGCCCAAAACGAGAACCCGAAGATTGTCGGGTCTGATGAATAGCTTTGTGGTCGTACCTGTGGTAGTCTTTGTGTCACGAAAGGAGACGATGCAGCGTGAAAGATACATCCAAAAAAGCCCTGCGCCGTGGGCACAACGAGGGCAACATCCGTCAGCGAACAGACGGGCGGTGGGAGGTGCGGCTATCTGCCGGAATCGACTACAAGACAGGCAAACCCCGGCGTACATCCACCTGCTGCAACACCCGGCAAGAGGCAATCGCAATCCTGCAGCGGCAAGCCCACGAAGTCCGCACACAGGGCTGGCGCGATCCGATGTCGGTGACACTGGGCGAATGGTATGAATACTGGCTGGACACCTATATGAAGGACACCGTCAAGCAATCTACTTACGCCAGCTACCGCAGTTACTTAAACAAACACTTTTGTGTGCTGGGGAAAATCCTGCTCAAAAAACTTGAACCACACACCTTGCAGGAGTTTTACAACTACAAATTCCGTGAGGAAGGCTTATCCCAAAAGACCTTGCGCAACTATCATATGGCATTGCATAAGTGCTTACAGCAAGCTGTAAAAGAGCGTCTGCTGGTTTATAATCCCTGCGATGCCGTGACCCTGCCCAGCGGAGAAAAACCCGAAATCAGCGTATTTACCAACGACCAGCAGCGGGCGCTGGTGCAAGCCAGCTACCGCCACCGCTACGGCGTGTTTATCCGCTTAGACTTGTGTACCGGATTACGCATGGGGGAGTTGCTGGCGCTGAAATGGGAAGATATTGATTTTTCCACCGCCCAACTCCATGTACGCCGCACCATCAACCGCCTTGCCAAGTACGAAGCCCACGACGGCGAAAACAAAACCGAAATCGTATTTGGTACACCCAAAACGAAAAACTCCCGCCGCATGATTCCGCTGACCCGCACAATGGCAGACGAGCTTGCCCGTTGGAAACAGCAGCAGGCGCAGGATAAGATTCGGGCAGGGGATAAGTACACCGACGATGACTTCATCGTCACCAACGAGTTTGGACACTACTTTGAGCAGAAAACCTTCAAGGATTACTACGACCGCCTGTTGAAGGATGCCGACATCGGACACTTTACCTTCCACGCCCTGCGCCACACCTTCGCCACCCGTGCGCTGGAGCGAGGCATGGACTACAAGACCCTGTCAGCCATCCTCGGTCACTACTCGGTGGCGTTCACAATGGACACCTACGTTCACAGCATGGACGAACACAAGCGGCGCGAAATGGACAAAATGGACGATATGTTCGGGATGCAGTACAGTATCTTCGTTGAGAACCAGCCCTACCCTGTACTCTGCACCTTATCCCCGGACGGCTGCACCGCCCATGTTCCCGACTTCCCCAAAATCGTCATCACTGCATCAACATTAGACGCCGCCCTGCTGGAAGTCAAGCAGCAAATCCAAAAAGCCCTGCGCCAGTACAAGAACCCGCCCATTCCCACAAAACAAGAACAAATCGTCGTACCGCAGAACAGCGTGTTGGTACTCATCAAGGCAGGCTGACCGCACCGACCGATCCTATTTTTACCTGCCAACTCCGCAAGATTTATCCACAAAAAGCGCCCGGGCGGTTGAAAAGTTCAATCGTCCGGGCGCAGTCATTTTGCCGTTTTGGGGTCATTTTGGGGTCAAAGTTACCAGCTTGTTACCATTTTTGCCATAAGGTAGAAAAAAGCTCGTTGAAACTTGTCGTTTCAACGAGCTTTTGTTGGTTGTGGAGACAGGACTTGAACCTGCGACCTCCGGGTTATGAGAAATTCAAAGTCAGTGCGTTACTGTACTTTTTTGTGTGGTATGGTGGTATCCTGTCCCGCACCTCCGCATGGATTTTGTCCCATGTGTACAAAAGAATGCCATACGGTGATGAACCGTCCCAACTTCTTTTGGGGGCAGTTTTGGGGGCAAAATCAGGCTGGCGTTCAAGAAAAGTATTCTCTCTGGTGCTCATTTATCTGCGCAACTTTGGTTTTATTGTGAGCACAAATTTCTTGAGGTTCACGCAAGGGCAAGACCTTGCGATATAAGTAACAAATTCTACTTTCCAGTATCAAGTTGTATGCCGTGGACATTTTAACCCATTTTTACAGCGGTGCCATTACCCGCCTACATCATCGCCTATTACAGCCCGTGTTGCCGCGAGAAACGCCCCTGTTTGGGCGATTTCCAGCCTCATCGGCACCATGCCCGCCCCATCACTGTGACGCCTGAAGTCCCCCGTTTTGTGGGGATTTTTTATACCATGACGGGGTTTACCTGTGCTGGATTTTCCTGTACAGGTAAACCCAGCACAACTAAATAAAGACTAAATAATCTTATCCTATCCGCAAAAAGGAATTTTGCCCTTTAATCTGCTGCGGATTTCATAGGACATGAGTACAAAATGATACTGGGGCGTACACTCTACTATTGCAACCGTGTTTGCCAAGACGGTATAATAAATTTGCTTCATCAACATGATGAATCCATTCGCGCAAACAAGGTTATGTTACCTGTACTACTCTGCATCAGGGTGCTGTACCAAGCGCAGCTTCCGTTCCTCAGACCTCAATCTGCGTCAAAGCCGAGAACGGCGAGGCATTGTCATCTTTTTTCAGCTCAAACAGCTTCAGGCTCTGCACCGTGCGCGGAGTGGCGGCAAAGGCCTGCCGCACGGCAGTTTTGGTGAAATGTAGCACCTCGCAGCTGGCGTCGTCAAATTCTATGGTACCCTGGGTCTACCAGCTGTCATGCGGGAAGTCAGCCCGCAGTGTCAAGCGGATTTCATCCACCGTAACCGCGCGGCCAAAATCAATCGTCAGCGCTGCATTCGGGTCGCGGTTGATGACCCAGTTTTGGTAAGGCCAGCTACCGTGGGCGCCATTCTCGTAAATGCCATCCACTGCATTGCGGGCGGCAAACACGGCCTCTCCGCGGGTTTCCATGTTAGCAGAAGCGTACGGGTAAAAAATGCGGCTGTCATGGCAGTCATAGGGATTGAACGCCAGATTACGCCGCGCCGCAATCTCCTCCGGTGTGGCAAGACGTGCGCGCAACAGGTGGCAGCAGCCGGTAAAACTGCGCGGATTGTAGTTAATGCGGTTATCGGCGGGCGGAATCAGGAAATCCATGCCGCGCTCCTTGATGTAGATCAGCCGCGGGGGCATCGTGTCCTCCAGTTGCACCACGCAGAACAGGCCCGACTCATCACATTCCAGCGCAATCCAGTCACCGTCCGCATACGGGGCGGTATGCACAAGGGGTACGCTCTCCCCGACGCGGCTGACAGCCAGCGTATCGCCCGTTGCGCTGATTACCTTCAGCTTGATTTCTGCTATGACTTATTCCTCTTGTTTTGCCAGCAGCGCCGCGCCAATTACCCCGGCACGGTAACCAAGGGTGCAGGTAGTGATACGGGTGTGCTTTTTGGCAAAAGCGTTGCCGAACACCATCGGCTCTACAGCAGCGCGCAGCGGAGCCAACAGGTTTTCGCCTTGATTGGCTACACCGCCCGAAAGCCCGATGACCTCCGGGAAAAAGATGTTGATCAGATTTGCCACACCGACTGCGAGATACCGTGTATACCGGTCTACGACCTCCTGCGCGGCGGCGTCACCCTTGGTCGCAGCGTCAAACGCGGTGCGGCCTGTCACAGCATTCTCTGTGAGAGCCAGCGTGTTCAGCAAACTTTCCGGGTGGGCTGCGCGGGCCTCTTTTGTCATGCGAATCAGGGCCGTGGCACTGGCAAAGCTCTCAAAGCAGCCGCGCCGCCCGCAGGTGCACAGAGGGGCATCTGGTGTGTCCAGAATCACCGTGTGGCCGGGTTCTGCCGCTGCGCCGGTGTAGCCGGTCAGCAATCTGCCGCCCAGCACCACGCCACCGCCAACACCCGTGCCGAGCGTGACAATCACAGCACTCTCCGCGCCCTTAGCGCAGCCTGCCAGCGCTTCGCCCAACGCGGCCACATTGGCATCGTTTCCGATATACACCTGCATACCGGTTTTTGCTTTCAGATAATCGGCCATGGCAAAATCATGCCAATCCAGATTATTGGAGTACAGCACCACACCGTGGTCTACCGTGCCGGGGCAGCCGACACCAATGCCGACCACCCGCTCCCCTTGCGCAAGCTGACCGCACAGAGCGGCAATGTCATCACAAATTTCTTCCCCCGTGCGCGGCAGGTTCGTAGGGATACTTGCCTCCTTAACAATCTCGCCGCTTTCCGTCACAAGAGCAGCCTTGATGTTGGTACCGCCCAAATCAACGCCCAGATAGTACATAGAGTGCCTCCTTACCGTTCTTCCTCATAGTTGAAATACGCAAAATCGTTTTGCCTTATAGAATCATTTCGTTCGAAATTACTTTGCAAAGGTTTTTATCAGCAGTTCACTGTACAGCGAGTTCACCCAAGCAAACCAGGGGCGGGTATAGCGGGAGGGATCATCCTTATGAACGCTTTCATGGACATAGCTGGTGCCATCATCGGCGTGGGCTATCATTTCAATAAGGGCGTACAGATTTTCCCCCGGCTGAACGGTGAAGCCCTGCATAATAATGCTCATAGGCCAGACAAAGTCCGGTTTTGTGTGTGGGCTGCCTAGCCCGGACAACGCTTTGCCTGCAAAGAAAAATGGATTGCGGGGCGAGAGTGCAAAACGCCGGGTACTGCGGTAAGTGGGGTCATTCTTATCACAATAGCCGTAGTACGGCGCACTCAGCAGCCCCGGTACACCCGCATCATCCATCAGCAGCTGATGTCCAAGACCATCAGCCTCATAAACGTACATTTTGCCAAACTCTGCATCTTCCACCGTGCCGTATTTCTCGATACCGGCACGGATGTCCCTGCCCAAGTCGGCAGCCCCGGCACGGAGCACTTCATCCTGCCAGACTTTATCCGCAATCTCGACCATATAATCCAGCACCACGGCAGCATACATATTGGCCGGAATATTATAGCCATAGGTACAGGCGTCATCGCTGCAGCGGAAGCCACTCCATGTCATACCGGTGTAAGCTACCGGTGTTCCCAGACCACCACGGGCCAGCGTCTCTGTCTGACGGGTGGTATCGCGTTCAAACCGATAGCCTGACTGCTCTTCATGGTGCTGCTCAAGACGCCAGAGCTTCACAATGCCGGTCGCGCCCCGGTGTACCACGTCAGTCAGATGTTCGGTGCGGCCGGTTGCTTTCCAGAGCTGCCACGCCAAATCCACCGGGAAGCAGAGGGAATCCACCTCATATTTACGCTCCCACTGCCAGTCTGTCTGGCCACTGTGATCGGGGGCATAGTGGGCACCGGTCGGCCCGGCATTGAAGGCATTTCCATATGGATCCATTGTAATATAGAAGAACTGCTTGGCCAGCACTGCGCTGATAAAGCCATATACAGCATCATTGCGGGCGGCCAGCGGCAGATAGTGGTGCACCTGTGCGGCGGAATCCCGCAGCCACATAGCCGGAATATCCCCGGTAATGATAAAGGTACTGCCGTCCGGCAGGGTCTGCACCGTGGTCTCGGCGGTGTTCAGATAGCACTTTTTAAAGCTCTCCCGCAATTCTTCCGGCATAGAAAGCGCCAAACGCTCCGCCTCCTGCTTCAGCGCTTCAAACCAACCTGTTGTCATTGCCAGCCTCCCCATTTCACCGTTGTTGTAGGCACAACCATGCCAGTCAATGCCGCTGTGCGTGCATCCGGCTGGCCTCCGCCCAGCGAGATTTTCGCTTCTGCGGCTGTGTATACCTCACGTCCCTGTGTATCATATTCAGCAAATGCTGTTTTCGGCAGAGTAAAGTGCAGTTCTGTGCTCTGCCCCGGTTCGAGCGTCACACGCCGGAATGCTGCCAGACTACAGCGCGGTACACGGCCCGCTGCACCGATAAGTCTCAGATATACCTGTGCAACATCGCTGCCTTTGCGTGTACCCACATTGGTCACTGTTGCCCGCACCGTGCAGCTGCCATCCGGCGCAGGCACGGCGGTCAGGCCGGTATATGCAAACCGTGTATAGGACAATCCATACCCAAAAGGGTAAAGCGGCTCATTCTGCATGAAACGGTAGGTGCGCCCCTGCATGGCGTACTCCGTGAAGGGCGGCAGTTCCTCTGTTGTACGGTAAAAGGTGACTGGCAGCTTTCCACTGGGGTTGATTTTGTCGAAAAGCACTTCGGCGGCAGCCAGACCACCCATCTGACCCGGGTACCACACCTGCAAAACTGCATTGCAGAGTTCTGCTTCCTCACCCAGCGCCATTGCACTGCCGGTGGCATTGACCAGCACAATCGGCGTACCGACGGCGGCAACCTCCCGAATCAGGCGGCGCTGCGGCAGGGGCAGCAGCAAGTCCACTTTATCCGCACCGGCATAGCTGTTGTTGGCATCGCCTTCCTCACCCTCCAATGTACCGTTCAAGCCGACACAAAGGATAACCACATCGGCGCGGCGGGCCATTGCCACCGCCTCACTGCGACGGTCATCCGCTTCGGCCAGCGCCTCCACATTTTCTCGCCAGAGGTGGCACCCCTCCGATACCATAAGCCGCAACTCCGGGTTTTCCGCCTTTGCCACGGCGCGTATGCCATCTAGCAGGGTGTAGTGCTCGGTGGCAGTCCCATTGTAGTTACCCTTCAGTATCTCGACCGTATCCGCATTGGGGCCAATGACCGCAATGGTTTTACAGGATTTGGCGTTCAGCGGCAGGATCCCATCATTTTTCAGCAGCACCATACTTTCCTCTGCTGCAGTCAGGGCCACCGCATGGTGGGCGGGCGTATCATTTTCCTCATAGGGTATGGCATCAAATGGGCAATCCTTGTCAAACATTCCCAGCCGCATCCGGGTCATCATCAGGTGCGCGACCGCGGCATCCACATCCTCCTCGGTGACAAGGCCCATTGCTAAAGCCTGGCGCATATGGGGATAGACCTGCCCGCAGTTCAGGTCACAGCCGCTGGTCAGCGCCAGTGCCGCGCTTTCCTCCACACTGGCGGTAATCTTGTGGCCCTTATGGAAGTCTTTAATGGCACCACAGTCTGAAACATAGTAGCCATCAAAGCCCCATTCCTCCCGCAGCAAATCGTTAATAAGGGCACGGCTGCCGCAGGCAGGCTCACCGTTTATACAGTTGTACCCACCCATAACGCCCTCCGCGTGCCCCTCCTGCACACAGCGGCGGAAGGCCGGGAAGTAGGTCTCGGCCAGGTCCTGCTCACTGACCACTGCATTGAAGGAGTGCCGTCCCTGCTCCGGGCCGGAGTGCGCCGCAAAATGCTTGACACAGGCCGCCGCTTTCAGCCGTGGGCCGTTGCCTTGAATTCCTTTGATATAGGCCGTTCCTATGCTGCCGGTCAGATAGGGGTCTTCGCCGTAGGTTTCGTGGCCACGGCCCCATCGCGGGTCACGAAAAATATTGATATTGGGTGCCCAGAAGGTCAGCCCCTTGTACAGACCGCTGTCTCCTTCTGCCCGGGCCGCATTGTATTTGGCGCGGCCCTCCGTGGAGGTGATGTCTCCGATTTTCTGCACAAGCTCCATGTCAAAGGTGGCCGCCAGCGCAATGGACTGGGGGAAAACCGTTGCCGCCCCTGCCCGTGCCACACCGTGCAGGGCTTCATTCCACCAGTTGTAGGCCGGAATTCCCAGCCGCTGGACGGCCGGCGCCGCAAAACAGATTTGCGAGAGCTTTTCTTCCAGCGTCATGCGTGCAACAAGGTCCTGCACCCGTTCCTCATCCGGGCGGGCCGTATCAAGATACACAGGTGTCATTATCCTTTTCCCTTCTTATTGCAAAAAAGGCGCACATCCTCAGGGAACGTGCGCCTTCTGTTTTATTGCGGATTACTCAACTTCAAAAATAGCTTCCGTCTCGACCGGAATGTTGCCGGGCAGAACATTCATACCGACAGCCGAACGGGTCGGGGCACCGGCCTCCTCACCAAAGAGGTCTACCAGCAGCTGGGAGCCGCCATTGGCCACAAAAGGCTGCTCATAGAAATCATCAGCACTGTTGACAAAGACCAGAATCTTTACAACCTGCTTAACCTTGTTCAGGTCGCCGATTTCCTTTTCCAGCACAGCCAGAACATTCAGCATCGAGTTGCGGGACTGAATCTGCGCTTCCTCCTTGGTCATGGTCTGGCCGACGCGACCCACAACGGGCTTATCGATGACAGGGCCGCAGCCGGAAATGTACACCAGATTACCGCCGAACCGCTTAGAGGAAGAGTACACGCCGCCCTTGGGGGGCACAGCGGGCAGTTCCAGACCGAGTTCCTTCAGTTTTGCATAGACATCTTTCATGGTAGAATATCTCCTTTTTTGCTCATAAAATTATTTCTTGATGGTAATACCGCAATCTCTGCGGCGCAGCGTATCGTTTTCTACAGCAATCTTGCCGTTGATGAGGGTCGCGCGCAGCCCGGTGCAGAGCTGCTTCGGGTTATCATAAGTCGCATGGTCGGCAATGCTTGCTGGGTCAAACACCGCGATATCTGCCTTGCGGCCCACTTCAATCACGCCGCGGTCGTTAAGCCCCAGCCGGGCGGCGGGCATGGCGGTCATCTTGTGTATGGCCTGCGGCAGCGTCAGCACGCCGCGTTCCCGCACAAAGTCCCGCAGCACCTTGGGAAAGCTGCCGTACAAACGCGGGTGAGGGCAGTCGCTGATGCCATAGAGTGAGTCAGAAATAATCATCGACCACGGCAGACGAGCAATGGTATCCACATCCTTGGGGTCCATGCTCAGCAGGATAATGCCCACCTTGCCATCCTCGTCGCAGAGAAGCTCACACATAAAGTCTGTCGGCTCCTCATACCCGGCCAGCTTGGTCGCAGCGGCAAAATTCATATTGGAGAAACGGCGGTTTTCCGGCTTTGTCACGCTGCTGATAACAATACGCTCCCAGCCGATAGCGGTAACCATATTGTCCCAGCCCGGATGGTCGGCATAAATCTCACGGCGTGCATCGGCGCGCCCCTGTGCTGTGGACAATGCAGCCAGCGTTTCCGCCATTGTGTCCTTCATCAGGGTGGGCGGCAGCAGGCTTACCAGTGTGGTCGAGCCACCGTCATAGGGGTAGAAGTCCGCTGTCACATCCTGTCCCGCGGCGCGGGCCTTCTCAATCAGGGCGATGGCTTCCAATATGTTTTTGCCCCAGTTTTTGACGCCAGTCCCCTTGAAGTGGCTGATGTTCAGCGGCACGCCCGCTTCCTTGGCGATTTCAATGACCTCGGCTACACTGGGCACCAGATTATCGCCCTCGCCGCGGATGTGGGTGGCCAGCACACGGCCGTAGGGCGCGG
>OBJO01001016.1_pt1 | contig 10832 bp, 9 predicted proteins | sample 1481741 | NCBI WGS metagenome assembly OBJO01 (sample SAMN06140803, study PRJEB22556) | human gut metagenome | host: Homo sapiens | place: China: Beijing | collected 2014 | reverse complement strand
TGTTATCGTTGACTAAAGTAAACAAACCTTTGCTATTTTCGAGTTTTACCTTGAGGTTGTACAAGGCTTTAGCAAGTGTATCTATTTGAGAAGTATCTAAATCAGTTATGATTTCTTCACCACTTAATTTGGAAATATATAAAAGTTCATCCAATAAAGGTTTACCAAAACCGTTAAAGATAGCTCGAATAGATTGCTGCACAGAGCCATTACCAAAGGAAGTAAGTAGATTTTTTATTTCATTATCATCAAAGTCCATTAAACTTACGCGATTAGCATTAGGTGGTAAATCATACTGTAATTTTGGACTAATAATACGTTCACGGTTCATGAGAGGGGAAACGTGAATTAAGGACTCTAAAATAATACCGTCTTGTACGAAGATACAGTTGGAATATTTGCCCATTAATTCAATATAAATATATGTACTCGTAATAGAACCATCCATTTCTAGTTTATCCGTTTGGATACACATGATACGGTCGCCGTTGATTTGTTCCACCTTTACGATGCGGCTACCTTCAATATGCTTTCGTAAGAACATGCAAAGTGAGCTTGGTTCTTTTGGTAGATCTTGAAGTGGTTGACTAAGATATATTGCTGGTGTAGTACCTACGGTAATGATCAAGTTTTGGTCTTCGTTGAGTGCTCGAATTTTAAATAATAATGTAGTTTTATCTATTTGATATAGTTTTTGTATTTGACCTGTTTGTAGTCGCTCATTTAATTCTTTAGCGAGTACAGACATGGTAAGTCCGTCTAAATTCATAGTACTCCTTTCAAATATATTTAGAAGTATAGTTTAGTATACCATAGTGTACATATAATTCTTAGTATTTAAACACGGATTGTGTAATTCGTGGTACAATAATAAAAACTACTAAGGAGGATGATTTATGAAAAGTATGACCGGTTTTGGTTCTGGCACAGCAACCAAAGATGGCATTACCTGTACGGTAGAAATTAAGTCCGTAAACGCTCGCTTCTTGGATCTGTTTATTCGTAGTCCAAAACAAATGAATCCTTTTGAAAGTACTATTCGTGGAATGATACAAGATCGTATTACTCGTGGTAAGGTTGAGGTATCAGTTTCTATTTTAGATGCAGGGGAGCGACCTAAAACTTTTACTATTAATAGTGTATTGAGAAAACAAATATAAGAGTTGTTGGTACAAGAAGAATTCTATGATGATTCTAAAAAGGTACCTTTACAAGCTGTAAATTCGATTTCTACCGAATGGGTTCAACAACAAGATACACCAATTGCAGAAGATGTTCTATCAGATATTGTAAAAGAAGCAACGACTCAAGCATTAGATGCTTTAATAGCAATGCGAACTGCGGAAGGTCAACATATCAAGCAGGATTTATTAGATCGTATCGATACACTTGAAAAGATCATTACTAAAATTGACACTAATAAATCTGGTGCTGTAGAAGCATATCGCGAACACATAAAAACTAAAATTCAGGAATATTTAGTTTCTTTAGAAGCGAGTATTAGTGAGGATCGTTTTATACAAGAGATTGCTCTATTAGCTGATAAGACGGATATTATGGAAGAGATTGTCCGATTTACCTCTCATGTGGTACAATTAAAAAATACACTTGCAGATACAAACTCAATCGGTCGTAAGGTCGATTTTATTTTGCAAGAAATGAATCGTGAGGTAAATACAATCGGCTCCAAAGCAATGGATTCGATTATTACTGAGCTTGTGGTTCAACTTAAATGTGAGTTAGAGAAAATTAGAGAACAAGTACAGAATGTAGAGTAATAGGAGGTCTATGAATGAGTATTCAATTACTGAATATAGGCTTTGGTAATATGGTATCTGCTAACCGTGTTATGGCTATTATTAGTCCTGAATCCGCCCCTATAAAGCGGATGGTTCAAGATGCTAGAGATAAGGGATTGCTCATTGATGCCACATATGGTCGTAAGACACGTGCTGTATTAGTTATGGATAGTGGTCAAATTGTATTATCTGCAATTCAACCTGAAATCGTAGCACATCGACTTGTGCAACATGATGTGGATGTAGATACAGTGGAATCATAGGAGTGCATATGTCAGACAGAGGATTATTAATCGTTATATCCGGGCCATCTGGCGCAGGTAAGGGTACGATTTGTGCGAATATTCGTAAAGAAATGCCTAATTTAGTTTATTCCGTTTCTATGACAACCCGTGCTCCACGTGTGGGTGAAAAGGAAGGAATTAACTATTTCTTCCGCTCTAAAGAGGAATTTGAGTCTTTACTTAGTGAAGACGCATTCTTAGAATATGCTAAGGTATATGATAATTACTATGGTACTCCAAAACAGCATGTAATGGATTTATTAGATGATGGGAAAAGTGTACTATTAGAAATCGATATTCAAGGCGCTATGCAGGTTAAGGAACGTTTTAGCGATGCTGTATTTATTTATATTGTACCGCCGTCACTATCTGAGTTATCTGAACGTTTACATAATCGTGGCACAGATGCTAAAGAAGTCATTGATAAACGATTGTCATTGGCTTGTTCAGAATTGGCCTTAGCTCATCGTTATGACTATATCGTCGTAAATGATGATTTAGCAGAGGCTTCTGAAAAGGTTGCTTCTATCTTGCGAGCTGAGTCTTGTAAGATTAGTCGTAATAAAGAGCAAATTCAATATATTTATAAACAATATCAAGAGTCTAAGGAGAAGTGATAGTATGATGGTAAAACCTCCATTAAAAAAATTGGAAAGCCAAGTAGATAGCAAATATACATTGGTGACTTTAGCGGCTAAACGCGCTCGCGAATTAACAGATGGCGAACCTTGCTTAGCAGAATCTACACATGCGACTGACAAGCCTGTATCTTTGGCATTTTATGAAATTGCTGAAGGTGAAGTGACATATAAACGCACTAAAGAAGGCATTAAATAAAAAATCAATTCCTTGTATCCTTGATACAAGGAATTTTTAAAAGGAGAAGAACATGCGCGGAAAACATATCATTGTCGCAGTATCTGCAGGTATTGCAGCGTATAAGGCAATTGAAGTGGTAAGCAGACTTCGTAAAAAAGGGGCTGAAGTAAAGGTTGTAATGACACAAAATGCAACGCATATTGCGTCACCTTTAACATTTGGCGAAATCAGTGGACATCCTGTAGCTCTAGACATGTTTGAACAAGTTCATCAGTGGGATGTAGAACATATTGCACTGGCCACTTGGGCAGAGGCTTATGTAGTTGTGCCTGCAACAGCAAATGTGATCGGAAAAATTTATGCAGGCATTGCTGATGATATGTTAACTACAACAATTATGGCTACCACAGCACCTAAGTACCTTTGTCCTGCTATGAATACAGAAATGTATAATAATCCTATTACTCAACGCAATTTAGAAGGATTACGTTCTTTGGGCTACCATATTATGGACCCTGCAGAAGGCTGGTTAGCTTGTGGTATTACTGGTGTAGGACGTTTACCGGAGCCCGAAGCAATTGTGGATTGGCTAGAAGCTAAAATGTGCAGCACCAATGAGCTTGAAGGTACTACTATACTTGTTACAGCTGGCGGAACACAGGAGAGTATTGATCCTGTTCGGTATATTGGAAATCGTTCTAGCGGTAAGATGGGATATGCCATTGCAGAACAGGCTGCACACATGGGGGCTAAGGTGATATTAGTAAGTGCTCCCACATCCTTGCCTATACCAAGTGGCGTAGACTTTATTTCTGTAGATTCTGCGGTATCTATGCAGGAGGCTGTTGAAGCTCGTTATAATGATGTTAATGTAGTTATTATGGCTGCCGCTGTTTCTGACTTTAGAGTCCTTCATAAAGCAGAGCAAAAAATAAAAAAAATGGAGTCTATGACTATAGAACTTGTAAAAAATCCAGATATTCTACAAGGGTTGGGCTCTAAAAAAAGTCATCAAATTCTTGTTGGTTTTGCGGCAGAAACAGAACATGTAATCAAGTATGGTCAGGATAAAGTGGCTAAAAAAAATTTAGATATGCTTGTGGCCAATGATGTAAGCAAATCGAATGCAGGTTTTAATGTAGATACGAATGAAGGCTATTTTTTATATCCTGATAAAGAGCCTAAAGAAATGCCTAATATGAAAAAATCTGACCTTGCTCGACATATCCTTAGAGAAGTTATTGATTTAGTAGCAAACAAAGCTGACATAAATTAATTCTTGTGTGTGTTGTTTTAAGAAGGGTGTGTTTTTTTACATGTTTGCTATACAAAAAGCATATTTAGACGGCTCATTAGGGAAAGGAAAATGGAGTAATAATATTATTGCTGGATTGGTCGTAGGGGTTGTGGCTCTGCCTTTAGCAATGGCCTTTGCTATTGCTAGTGGAGTTACACCGCAGGCGGGCATTTATACGGCAATCATTGCAGGTATATTTGTATCCTTGTTTGGTGGCTCCCCTGTTCAGATTGCGGGCCCTACAGGGGCATTTATCGTTCTATTGAGCAGTATCGTTGTCAATTATGGCTTTGAAGGTTTACAAATTGCGACCATGATGGCAGGGATTATTCTGGTTTTAATGAGCGTTGCAAAGTTAGGGACAGTCATTCGGTTTATACCCACACCTGTTATTATGGGTTTTACAGCAGGTATTGGTGTTACAATTTGGGTAGGGCAATGGCCATATTTCTTTGGATTTCCACCGTTGCCTTATATGGCTCATTTCCATGAAAAATTATGGGCTATGATTCATTCCTTACCTTACTCTGACTTACCTACATTGGGGATTGCGCTCTTAAGCTTAAGTCTACTGTTAGTTTTACCTAAAATCCCATATATTAATAAAGTTCCAGCTCCCATTGTAGCTATGATTGTTGCTACGGTTATTCAAGCTATCTACCAATTTCCTACGGTTTTAACCATTGGTAGTGCATTTGGTGGTATACCTCAAGGTTTGCCAGAATTTTCTGTACCAAAATTGAGCTTTGATAAAATCTTATCTTTAATCGAGCCGGCTTTTACAATTGCCATGCTAGGCGCTATTGAATCCTTATTGTCTGCAGTTGTTGCTGATGGTATGAGTGGCACCAAGCATGAATCTAATACTGAATTATTTGGACAAGGATTAGCTAATATATTTGCGCCATTGTTTGGTGGAATTGCATCAACCGGTGCTATTGCGCGAACTGCTACAAATATTCGTCAAGGTGGTAATTCTCCGATGGCAGGTATTGTTCATGCCATTACATTAGGTGCCATTCTTTTATTTTTAGCCCCATATGCAGTGTATATTCCGTTGGCATCTATGGCAGCCATATTATTTGTAGTAGCCTACAATATGAGTGATGTACCACGTTTTATACGAATGCTTATTCTCGCACCTCGTCCAGATCAAATAATATTATTGCTTACCTTTTTCTTGACTATTTTTACGGATTTAGTAGTAGCTGTAAATGTAGGTGTAGTACTTGCAGTGTTGCAGTTTATGCGCAAAATGGTTAATACAATTGATGTGCATGAAGCAAGTAGTGCCGAATTATCAGCACAGATTAGGCATGAGATTACAATCCATCCAGAAATAATGGTATACACTGTAGAAGGCCCATTATTCTTTGGTGCTATAAGTGCATTTGATAGAGCGTTAAACTCTATACATAAAGATCCTAAATATTTAATCATTCGTTTTGTAAAAGTACCATTTGTAGATTTAACGGGTTTACGTATTTTACGAGGTATTATTGAAGAACTTCAAAAAAGAGGCATAGAAGTTTTGCTTAGTGATGTGAGTTACGATATACGTAGAGAGATGTATAAATCTGATTTCTTGGATATTCTGGGCCGTCATCATATGTATCGTCAGTTTGAAAGTGCCCTTCATAAGGCTGAACATGATTTAGCTTTAAAAGAGGCAAGAGAGGTATAATAATGACTTGCTTTCTCACTGTAAATACACTATAATATTTCTGTAACTCATCAAGAGTAGTGGAGGGATAGGCCCTGTGAAGCTACAGCAACCATTCCAAGCGGAAAAGGTGCTAATTCCTATGACAAATGTCGTTAGATGGGAGGGTCTCTCATGAGTGCATGAGAGACTTTTTTTCGTATTAGGAGGATAAAATGGCTGAAAAACATATGTTTTTTACTTCTGAATCTGTTACTGAAGGCCATCCAGATAAAATAGCTGACCAAATTTCTGATGCTGTTTTGGATGCGATTATTGAAAAGGATCCAACTGCTCGTGTGGCTTGTGAAACTTTAGTTACTACTGGTTTAGTTCATGTAGTAGGTGAAATTTCTACTCACACATATGTAGATATTCCTCGCATCGTACGTGATACAATTCGTGAAATTGGTTATACTCGTGCAAAATTTGGTTTTGATTGTGATACTTGTGGTGTACTTGTATCTATCGATGAACAATCTGCGGATATCGCCATGGGTGTTGATGAAGCACTTGAATCAAAAGATGGCAAGGGTGAAGTGCTTGATAAAATCGGTGCTGGTGACCAAGGTATGATGTTTGGCTATGCATCTAATGAAACACCTGAACTCATGCCTTTGCCAATTTCCTTGGCACATCGTTTATCTCGTCGACTTACAGAAGTTCGTAAGGATGGGACCTTAACTTACTTACGTCCAGACGGTAAGACTCAAGTTACTGTAGAATATGTTGATGGTAAACCTAAGCGCATTGATACAATTGTTATTTCTACGCAACATAGCCCTAAAGTTACCCAAGAACAAATTAAAGCCGATTTGAAGCGTTATGTAATTGACGCAGCGTTGCCTGCTGAATTCGTTGATGAAAATACTAAATACTTCATCAATCCAACTGGTCGTTTCGTAATTGGAGGCCCTCATGGTGATGCTGGTTTAACTGGCCGTAAAATTATTGTAGATACATACGGTGGTATGGCCCGTCATGGTGGCGGTGCATTTTCTGGTAAGGATCCATCCAAAGTGGACCGTTCTGCAGCATACGCAGCACGTTATGTAGCTAAAAATGTTGTAGCAGCAGGTCTTGCTGATAAATGTGAAGTGCAAGTTGCTTATGCAATTGGGGTTGCTCATCCTGTATCTATTTTAGTTGATACTTTTGGTACAGGTCGCATAGAGGAAACAAAAATTCAAGAGCTTGTTAAAAAACATTTCGACCTTCGTCCAGCAGGAATCATTGAAATGCTTGATTTGTTAAAGCCTCATTATCGCAAAACTGCAGCGTATGGTCACTTTGGTAGAACTGATGTGGATTTACCTTGGGAACGTACAGATAAAGCACAAATTCTAAAAGAAGAAGCTGGCTTATAATACAAAAGGTCTTGGTAGAATTTCTACTGAGACCTTTTATAATAAACGAAAGGAAATAATGTATGCGCGTAGCACAAGTTATAATTAACAGACCGGCCAAACAACTTCATAAACCTTTGAGCTATTTAATGCCTGAAAAGTTTGGTAATGTCTTACCTGGTACGCGCGTACTCATTCCTTTAGGACATAGTCGTGAAGAAGGCATTCTTATTGGTTACGACGAGTTAGTTGAGCCACCAGAGTTCAATTTACGAAATATTGTGCAAGTATTAGATAGCGAACCTTGGTTTACACCGGAAATGATGGATACGGCCCGCCGTCTAAATGAGTATTATTTATTCTCTTATGGCGATGCATTGCGATTGTTTACAGTGAATAAGACATTAAAATCTTACGAGGCACCAAAGGAAGAATGGTTAGTAGTCATGCCAGAATTTTCGGTGGCACAATTTAGTGAACGGAAAAAGAAGCAACGAGAATTAGCAAAATACTTACTTGAAGTGGGCGGAGCATCTAAGGCATTACTGCTAGCTAAAGGCTATTCTCGTATGGTCATTAAACAAGTGAGTGAAGCTAAAGGTATTGTCGTTGAAGCTCGTTTTAAAGCCACAAAAACAACATTTGATGAGCTTTTAACAGAAGAAGTTAATATTCCTCTTACTGAAGCTCAACAAGCTGTATATGGACCAATACAAGATGCAATGAATAGCCATGAACATAAAACCTTTTTACTTCATGGTGTCACTGGTAGTGGCAAGACTCAATTATATTTACGTGCTACAGCAAGATGTATTAGTCAGGATAAAACAGCTATTATTTTAGTACCTGAAATTATATTGACTGATCAAATTGTGAGACGATTTGTAGAAACTTTTGGTGACGAAGTCGTAGTATTTCATAGTAAATTGACGGTACAACAACGGAACAATAATTGGGAGCGTTTGCGCCGTAAGGATAGTCACATTATTATTGGCGCTCGTTCTGCCGTATTTGCGCCAGCTGAGGATATCGGCCTTATTGTGGTCGATGAAGAACATGATCCATCTTATAAACAAGAGGATATGGTTCGGTATCATGCACGTAACGTGGCATTGTGGCGTGCTGAGGCACATGGTTGTCCCGTTATTTTAGGTTCTGCTACACCATCTGTTACTTCGTACTATAAAGCTAAGCAAGGGGAGTATCATTTACTAGAATTGCCAAATCGCATTTTTGAGCAACCTATGCCGAAGGTTACTATAGTAGATATGAAGGAAGAAATTCTTCATGGAAATTACTCCGTTTTTTCTGATGCCATGAGTCGCTTAATTCAACATACATTAGATGAGCATAATCAAATGATTATTCTGTTAAATAGACGCGGTTATAGTACTTTTGTTATGTGCCGGGATTGTGGGGAAACTATTATGTGTCCTCATTGTGATGTAGCTATGGTTTATCACCAAGCTGGTGAAGAATTGCGTTGTCATTATTGTGAACATCATGAACCAATTCCAACTGTTTGTCCCAAATGTAATAGTAAGAGGATTAAGTTTTTTGGTTCAGGCACACAAAAGGTAGAGGAAGAGTTACGTCGTCACTTTAAATCGGCCCGCATTGCTCGTCTTGATCAAGATGTGACAAAAAATAAGCAATTAGCAGAAGATATTTTACATGACTTTGGGGCTCATAAATATGATATTTTGTTGGGAACACAAATGGTATCTAAAGGACATGACTTTAAAGATGTAACAGCTGTTGGTATTTTAACAGCCGATTCAGTTTTGAATATTCCCGTTTATACAGCTTCAGAACGAATTTTTGATTTACTTACTCAAACGTCTGGACGTGCCGGTAGGGGTGAAAAACCGGGTAGCGTTGTAATACAAACATATAATCCTTTAAATTATGCTATAATAAAGAGTAAGGCTCATGATTATATAGGCTTTTACAATGAAGAAATTCAAAACCGTAAAGCTTTAGGATATCCTCCATTTCGCGAAATGATTCATATGGTTGTGCGTCATCAAGATATGAAAACATTAGAGTCTATAGCAAATCGTATTGTCGATGACTTGGAGTCTTATAAAGGAAATCAGGATATTTTGATTAATGGTCCTTATGAAGCGCCTATAAAAAAAGTGCGCGATATGTATCGTTTAGCTATTATGATTCGCGGTACAGATTTAACGAATTTGAAAGAATATATATATAACTCATGGATTTTCACGCAAGAAGGACTGCTGATTGACGTGGATCCCGTGTAGTGTAGGAGTATCAATGGCTGTATTAGATGTTGTGAAAGCAGGTCATCCAGTTTTAAAACAAGTGGCGGAACCTGTAGAACATGTTAATAAAAAACTTAGAGCCCTTATCGATGATATGGCTGAAACTATGTATAAGACTGAAGGGGTTGGTCTTGCAGCACCTCAAGTGGCTGTAGCTAAACGTATTATCGTTGTAGATGACCAATCTGGTAGTGGTCTTATTGCGCTAATTAACCCTGAAATCACTCATGCTGAAGGTTCTCAAGTTGGACCTGAAGGATGCTTAAGTGTGCCAGGATATTTCGGAGATGTGGAACGATTTAATAAAGTCACCGTTAAAGGTATTGATCCACATAATAAGAAGGTAACTATAAAAGCTGAAGGTTTTTTGGCGCGTATTTTCCAACATGAAATTGATCACTTGGAAGGTCATTTGTTTATTGAAAAAGCAACTAACTTACGATTAATTACTGATCATCCAGAGGAGAAAGAAATTGTCTGATAATAAACAATTACGCATCGTTTTTATGGGGACACCAGACTTTTCTGTGCCTACCTTAGAGGCTTTGATTCAAGCTGGTCATTCTATTGTCGGTGTGTATTGCCAGCCTGATAAACAAAAAGGGCGTGGTAAACAAGTTCAAATGCCCCCTGTAAAAGTAGCTGCTTTAAAGCATGACTTGCCTGTATATCAACCAGTCACTTTGCGTGATGAACAAGTGAGAGCCGAATTAGAAGCATTACAACCAGATGTAGTGATTGTTATTGCGTATGGTAAAATATTACCTCCTTGGCTTATTCGATTGCCGCAATATGGTTGTATTAATGTTCATGCCTCTATTTTACCTAGTTATAGAGGCGCTGCGCCAATTCATTATGCAATTCTTAATGGAGACTCTAAAACGGGTGTTACCATAATGCATATGGATGATGGCCTTGATACAGGTGATATCATTGACATTGTGGAGATAGATATTTTACCCGGTGAAACGACAGGACAGTTATTTGAACGTATAGCTGTACTGGGGGGTGAAACTATAGTGCCTGTATTAACTCGTTGGGTTAATGGAGAAATTGTGGCTACACCACAAGATGATTCAATGGCTACACATACTACTAAGATTACAAAGGAAATGGGGCAGATCGACTGGTCTAAGCCGGCTAATGAAATTGCAAATCTCATTAGAGGACTTAATCCAGCACCTGGATGTTATACATATCTCGATGGAAAACGTTTAAAAGTATGGTCTGGAGAAGTGGTTCCCAGTGATACGACTCACTGTTTGATAGATGTCCATGGTAAACATGTACCAATTGC
>OBJO01000998.1_pt1 | contig 10953 bp, 9 predicted proteins | sample 1481741 | NCBI WGS metagenome assembly OBJO01 (sample SAMN06140803, study PRJEB22556) | human gut metagenome | host: Homo sapiens | place: China: Beijing | collected 2014 | reverse complement strand
AGAGCAGAGCAGAGCAGAGCAGAGCAGAGCAGAGCAGAGCAGAGCAGAGCAGAGCGCTGATTAAACTCTTGCAGTATGTGTTTGGCTATGCAAGAATCCCTTTGAGGGATGTTGGCTCCATCTGTATGTGCAAACGTATACTGAAGAACCAAACGAACACAGTGAGTGGCGTTCCATTTTATAAGATTGGAACTTTCGAAAAAAAAGCTGACGCGTATATTTCACAAGAAACATTTGATGAATACAGGAAAAAGTATAATTTCCCGAAAAAGGGTGACGTACTGATTTCGGCTGCCGGAACGATTGGAAGAACCGTAGTCTACGATGGGATGCCTGCATATTTCCAAGACTCTAACATTGTTTGGATAGATAATGATGAAAGCTTGGTACTAAATAGCTACCTGCGCTATTGCTATGAACTAAAACCATGGAAAGCGTCTGTGGGCGGAACAATACCGAGACTGTACAATGACAATATAGCAAAAGCTGTGATTGCTGTGCCATCTATTGAGGAACAGAAACGTATAGTTTCTATTCTTGAACGCTTTGACAAAATCTGCACTGACATGACCGCTGGCTTGCCCGCAGAAATTGAGACCCGTCAAAAGCAGTATGAGTATTATCGAGATAAGTTACTGAGTTTTTAAGGAGTAATTCCGATTGAAATATGAAGAAATGAAAATTGAAAACCTTCGACCTTGTATGATATTGGCCAATTTCATTACAGATGAAATGCCAAAATATTCATATGAGGATTATCTGAGGGATTTTGTAAATCAATCACCGCATTTTCTGAAAAAATCGGAAGGAAAGCTATACCAAAAACCGAAATCTGAAGCAAATGGTGAGTGTGACTGCGTTTCAAATACATACTCCTTTGACTTCAAATTATTGGTATCTCAGAATAGATTACAGGCTGATAGGATATTCACAGCAGAAATATCACTGATTATGCCGGGCGTTGTGCTTTATGGACCGCCGAGAATATCTAAAGATGACCCGAAATTCAAAGAAATTATGTATATCAGACCTTGGGCTATGTTTAGAAACATGAGCATGGATAAAATATTAGAGATTGCGGCAAAAGGCAAAAACGCTAAGGACTTAGAAAAAGAAGTGGCACAAATCATAAGAAAATTTGAAACAAAGAAAAACTTACTGATGTTCTTTCCTTATAACTTCAATTTCCCCTCGAATAACAACTTTGAACAAGGCAAGAAAATTGCGTTACAAGGCTTAAATTTGGACTTCAATAATTTGTTCCATTACAGATTTGATAAGCTACCGCAATATGATACTTATATCGCATTTATATATGAGGCAAAAAGCTTTGTAATAGCAGAATGGACGGGAAAATATCTCGAATGTGTTGATACTGTTTCGGTAAGTGTCAGCAAACTGTTTTGTGATCTGATGGATTATTCAGGAAAACCGCTTACAGGAGGAGTTTGAGATGCCTTTTTTTAATATCGTTGCGGCTACCAATGAAGATACCGTTGTTTCCACCTATGACCCCTCCAAGGTTCGCTCTGATTGCTACCAGAGCGAAGCGGAACTGGAAAAAGAATTTATACGACTGCTGTGTGAGCAAGGCTATACCTACTTGCCATTACATACAGAAGATGAATTGGTTGCAAACTTGCGCACTTGTCTGGAAGAACTGAACCATTATACATTTTCGGATACAGAGTGGCGGCAATTTTTTGGCGATGTGATTGCCAACCCTAATGAGCATATTCCTGAAAAGACCCGAAAAATCCAAGAAGACAATGTGCAAATTCTGCATAGGGATGACGGCAGCACAAAGAACATTACAATTATTGATAAAAGAAATATTCATAACAATCGCTTGCAAGTCATCAACCAGTATGTCGTTACGCGGGAGGATGGCGCACGGCATGACAATCGTTATGATGTGACGATCCTTGTCAATGGCTTTCCGCTGGTTCATGTGGAACTGAAAAGACGCGGTGTGGCGATACGCGAAGCATTTAATCAGATTGATCGTTACCAGCGTGATTCATTTTGGGCGGGCTGCGGGTTGTATGAGTATGTACAGATTTTTGTGATTTCCAATGGAACAAATACAAAGTACTATTCTAACAGTACCCGCTATAATGCAATCAAGAATGCAAAAAATGGAAAAGTCAAGAAAGAAAAAACAAGCAATAGCTTTGAATTTACTTCCTATTGGGCAGATGCAAATAACCGTGTATTAACGGATTTGATTGATTTTACACGCACGTTTTTTGCTAAACATACGATTCTAAATATATTAACTCGTTATTGCATCTTTACTTCGGAAAAAATGTTGATGGTTATGCGCCCGTATCAGATTACGGCAACAGAGCGTATTTTGAACCGTATCGAGATTGCAAACAACTACAAAAAGTATGGGAGAATCGAGGGCGGTGGTTACATATGGCATACAACAGGGTCTGGCAAAACATTAACTTCGTTCAAAACGGCAAGGCTGGCCTCTCAACTGCCGTATATTGATAAAGTCCTTTTTGTAGTAGACCGCAAGGATTTGGACTACCAGACAATGAAAGAGTACGATCGTTTCGAGAAGGGGGCGGCAAACTCTAACAACAGCACAGCTATTTTAAAGCGTCAACTTGAAAATGATGCGGCGCATATTATCATTACAACGATTCAAAAGCTGGCTACTTTTATCAAGAAAAATCCGGGGCATGAAGTTTACAAAAAACACGTTGTCATTATTTTTGATGAATGCCATCGCAGCCAGTTCGGTGATATGCATAAGGCGATTATCAAAAACTTTAAGAAGTATCACTTGTTTGGTTTCACTGGCACACCGATTTTTGCAAAGAATACGGGTGCAGTAACAGATCCGCACTATTTTACAACTGCGCAGACCTTCGGCGACCAGTTGCATACCTACACCATTGTAGATGCTATTAACGATAAAAACGTCTTGCCGTTCCGTGTAGACTATATTAAAACAATGGAAGTGGAACCGGATATTGACGATAAACAGGTTTGGGATATAGACCGCGAAAAGGCGTTTATGGCACCAAAGCGTATCGCCTTGGTAACAAAATATATCCTCGAACATTTTGACCAGAAGACATATCGCGGAGATAAATCGTATGAGTTTAATTTGCTGACGAATGTGACAGAGGTTGCTTCTGCTAAACGTGGCGTAGTTGAAGAAATAAAGCAAAAGCAACGTGTCAGTGGATTCAATTCGATTTTCTGTGTTGCATCTGTTCCGATGGCGATGCTGTATTATCAGGAGTTCAAAAAGCAGATGGTAGCAGACCCGACTAAGAAACTGCGGATTGCAATGATTTACAGTTATGGGGCTAACGAGCCGGAAACGGATGGCCTTTTGGGGGAGGAAAACCCGGAAGATACCTCAAAGCTTGACAAAAGCAGCCGCGATTTTCTTGACACGGCTATTCTGGATTACAATGAGATGTTCCAAACGGGCTATTCAACGGACGGAGACAAATTCCAAAACTATTACAAAGATGTTTCTCTCCGTATGAAAAATAAAGAGCTGGACTTGTTGATCGTTGTCAATATGTTCTTGACAGGGTTTGATGCTACAACGCTAAACACTCTATGGGTAGACAAGAACCTGAAACTACATGGTTTAATTCAAGCGTTTAGCCGCACAAACCGCATTTTGAACAGCATCAAGACCTTTGGCAATATTGTTTGTTTCCGCAATCTGCAAAAGCGTGTGGACGAAGCCATCTCGTTGTTTGGTGATAAAAATTCGGGTGGCGTTGTACTGCTGCGAAAGTATGCCGACTATTACGACGGCTACACAGATGAGCAGGGAAAATATCATTCGGGTTATACGGATATGATTGCAAATTTGGCAGAAAAATATCCATTGACAGAGCCAAAAATCGAAGGGGAGCAGCGCCAAAAAGATTTTATTATGTTGTTTGGTGCATTGTTGCGTATGCGTAATTTGCTATCCTCCTTTGACGATTTTAAGAGCTACGAATTGATTTCGGAGCGCGATTTGCAGGACTATTTGGGACGCTATCAGGACCTGCGTGATGAATGGCGCAACAAAAAGAGAGGTGAAGCCAAAGAGGATATTACGGACGATGTTGTGTTTGAGGTAGAACTGATTCGCCAAATCGAAATCAATATTGATTATATCTTAATGCTCGTCAAAAAGTACCATGATACGCATTGCAATGATAAGGAAGTGCTTATCACAATCCGAAAAGCAATAGACGCCAGCCCTGAACTGCGCAGCAAAAAGCAACTGATTGAGACGTTCATTGCAGACGTCAATGATGTGGACGATGTTGTGACGGAATGGAATGCTTATGTATCAGAACAACGTGAAAAAGAATTGACTCAAATCATTCAAGAGGAAAAGCTGAAAGAACCCGAAACGCGTAAGTACTTGGCAAATGCTTTCCGTGACGGAGAAATCAAGACAGTTGGTACAGACATAGATAAGCTAATGCCGCCGGTTTCGCGCTTTGGCGGCGGTGGCCGTACACAGAAAAAGCAAACTGTTATTGACAAGCTGAAAGAATTTTTTGATAAGTATTTCGGGGTTGGCGGCAGCTCCATGTCAGAAGAAAATTCGTGATACTATTTTGATACTAAAAAATTCTGGAATGTCATATGCACCATAAATCTAATAGAAAAAAGTACATTGACAAGCAAAACAAATAAGCAAACTTGCTTAGTAAAAATCAAAACTTACCGAGTTTGAGTAACCCCTAACCCTGCCATCCCGCCTTGGCCTGACGCCCGGCGGGATTTTTTGTTGCGCGGGGGGCGCGGGTGGTGTACAATGGTCTATAATACGGTGAAGCGGCATTCGCGGAAAGGACACTCCCATGAAAGAAATCCCCATTACATCCTTTGACAACATCCAAATCGGCCAGGCGGAAAACACGGCGGCGGGCACGGGCTGCACGGTGGTGCTGCTGGGCAAGGACGGCGCCCCGGCAGGGCTGGATGTGCGCGGCGGCGGGCCGGCCTCGCGGGAGAGTGAGCTGCTCAAGCCGCTGGCGGCGGCGCAGGTCATCCACGCCATTGTGCTGGCGGGCGGCAGCGCCTTCGGACTGGATGCCGCAGGCGGCGTCATGCGGTATCTCGAGGAACGCGGCATCGGCTTTGACGTAGGTGTGACGAAAGTGCCCCTCGTCTGCCAGTCCGACCTGTTCGATTTGACCGTGGCCGACGCCCGCACCCGGCCCGATGCAGCCATGGCCTACGCGGCCTGTGTCAACGCTGAGACCGGCAACTACCGCGACGGCAACCACGGCGCGGGCACCGGTGCGACTGTCGGCAAGCTGCTGGGCATGGAGCACTGCATGAAATCCGGCATCGGCAGCTACGCCGTGCAGGTGGGCGACCTGAAGGTCGGCGCGCTCGTCGCGGTCAACGCGGTGGGCGACGTCTACGATTTTGAGACGGGCCGCAAGGTCGCCGGGCTGCGGGCTGACGACGGCAAAACGTTTTTGGATTCCGAGCGGGTGCTGATGCAGCAGCTCGACGCGCCACAGGAAAAATTTGTCGGCAACACGACACTTGGCATCCTTTTCACCAATGCAAAGCTCGACAAGGCGCGGCTGTGCAAGGCCGCGGGCATGGCGCACGACGGTTACGCCCGCGCCATCCGCCCGGTGCACACCTCGATGGACGGCGACAGCATCTACGCGGTCTCGCTGGGCGACGTGCCCGCTGACCTCGATGCCGTCGGCGTGATCGGCGCGCGGGTCATGGCTAAGGCTATCGTCCGGGCCGTGGAGGCCACGGACAGCGCGTACGGCTTCCCGGCGGCGCGGGATATGTAAAGTCGCCCTTGCCCCGACACCGTAGGGGCGGATTCCATATCCGCCCAAGCACCGTGCCGTTGCCGCAGGTCGGCGTCAAAACAGCATTGCACCCGCCCCAAAATCGCGGTATAATAGTGCCAGAATCACAACAGGGGAGAACCACCACACGCTATGCCAAAATTGGACGAACAAATCAAAACGCTGGCGGGCTACTTTGCGGCGGACTGTGAGCCGGACGGCAAGCTGACGCTGCAATTGGAGGTCGAGCACTTCCTCACCCGGTCCGACGGCCAGCCCCCGGCCTTTGCCGATGCGCAGGCCGCGCTGCGCGATTTGCAGCAGCAGACAGACGCGCCGATCATCACCGACGGCGAATATTTCGGCTACAGCGGTCCGGCGCTGACGGCCACGCTGGGGCCCGCGTGCCAGCTGCGCATCAGCCTGGCCCCGCTGCGCGACGTGCAGGACATCATGGATCTGTACAACCGATTCTATTTGCAGCTGGGGCTGGCGCTGGCTGCCCACGGGCTGCGCGCCTGGACGGCGGGCTGCCACCCGACCTGCCATGCCGAGGACCTGCCTCTGGTGCCCCGCACCCGAGACCGATTTTGTCCGCAAAATGCGCGCGGCCAGCCTGCTGACGCCGTTCTTTGCGCTGCTCAGCGACAACGCTCCGGTCTATCAGGCCAGCCGCAACAGCAGCTATTGCATCCGCACGCGGCTCTGGCAGGATGTGGACCGTGACCGCTGCGGTGTCACGCCGCATTTGATGGACGCGGATTTCGGTTACGCCCGCTATGCGGAGAATGTACTGACCAAGCCCCAAATCACTGCGCTGCGGCTGGGCCGCGTCAGGGCTGCGGGCGGAAAGACTGCGCCGGAGCTTTACGCCGGGCACGTCAGTCGTCAGGAAACCGCGCAGATTTTGTCCAATTTCTTTTACGATGTACGTCTCAAATCCCGCATTGAGCTGCGCGCCGCGGACAGCATGCCGCCGCGGTACATCGCCGCGTATGTGCAGCTGGTCAAGTCGGTGTTTGGCAGCCCGGCAGCGCTGCAAAATGTGCTGCGCCACTACGCGGGCGCGACGACGCTGGACATCACGTCGGCTAAGCTGGCCGTCTGCAAGGACGGCTACAACGCGCTGGTCTATGGCCGCCCCGTCAGCGGCGAGCTGGCCTGGCTGCTGATGCAGGCCCGCAGCCGCACGCCCTCGCAGGAGGAACGCGCACTGCTCGACCCGTTCATGCAGCTGCTGACGACCCGCAAAACCATCCGCGAGACGGAAAATTACAACGAATAAACGTGCTTTCTGCGGGCATACTGACCCTGAAAGGGGGCATGTGCCATGCGGGAAACATCCTACCACGCGGTCATTGCCGAGATGACCGTCCGCGCACTGTGGGAGCTGCAAAACCTGATGGACTGCATCCCCGACGCGCTGTGGGACCGCTGCTACGGCGGCGCACCGCTGTGGCAGCATGTCTACCACACCCTGCACGAGCTGGACCAGTGGTTCATCAACCCGCGGGACACCGACTTTGTCGAGCCGCCCATCCACACGCCGCACTTGCAGGAACTGCACATTTACCCGGCAGTGCGTCTTGACAGACAGGCGGTAGATGACTATTTTTATACAATCAAGTCCAAGCTGTCCATCTATCTGACCTCGCTCCACGACGAGGATCTGCTGCAGCGGCCCGACAACTGCGAGTGGACGCGGTTTACGCTGATTTTGTCGCAGTATCGGCATTTATACCGCCACATGGGCATGGTGATGGGTTTTATTGAGGCCGAGACCGGCCTCTGCCCGCGCACGCTGGAGGTAGGGGAGGACCCGCCCGCCGCGCCCTACGACCCTTATCAAGGAGAGGAACTTTTCAATGAAGTATCGCTGTTTTGCGGCGCTTGCGCTGGCAATGTTGCTGCCCGGCTGCGCCGCCGCGCCCGACCTGACGCCGGTCTGGCAGCGTGACCTGCCCGCCAGCGGCGTACATATAGAGCTTGCCAACGCGGCGCTGCTCTCCGACGCGGACGTCTACTACGCCGCAACGCGGGAGGAACTGTACGTGCACAATGTGTCGGTTTTGCCAGCCGTCAAGGCAGACGGTCAGCCCGTTGTAACGTTTTACGGCGCTGCAGCGCAGGATATTGACCTTGTGTATCTGGAGGACATCGGCGACGTGTACGTCGATTATGACCGCGTCAAGCCGCAGATCAAGCTGGATTACATCCTGACAGAAGGGGACGGGTACGTCTCCTACGAGTTGGACACCGCGTACAATTTTGAGTTCACGGTGACGACGCAGACCGGCGAGGATAAGATTCTGGTCGTCAGCGAGAGAAGCGACGTGAAATGAAAATGCCCCGCCCGGGTTGGCCGAGCGGGGATTTTTTGTGCGTTAGATGCCTTCCCCTTTGGGGGAAGGTGGCCGAGGCTCCGCCCGGGGGCGGATGAGGGGAAAGTCCGCGCGATTTCCCACATACGGGCAGTCACGGGAACTCAGCCCTCATCAGTCGCCTGCGGCGACAGCTCCCCCCCCCCCGATGGGGAAGCCTTTGCGGTCGTTGCCGCCCACAGCCTCACTTCCTCTCCGGCAAATCCACCGTCGTCGTCGGGAAGGCAAACTCGCAGCCTTCCTCCTGCATCAAATCCAAAATTTGCAGATTCAGCGTGTTTTTTACCTGCATGAAATCCCGCAGATTGACTTTGGTGATGTACACCCGGCACGCCAGATCAATGCTGTAGTCGTTGAATTTATCCAGCGCAATCGTCACGCCGTCGGGCTGCACGTCGGGCTGGGCTTGCAGCATGGCGGTCAGATCGGCGGTCAGCTGTTCGATTTTTTCGCGCGGGGTGTCGTAGGTCAGACCAATCGTAAACTTCCACAGGCGGCTCTGACGGCGGTCATAGTTTTGGATGTACTCCGCTGTGATTTTGGAATTTTCTATCGTGATAGCGACATTATCCGGGCTGCGGATGCGGGTGGAGCGGAAGGAAATGTCCTCAACGGTGCCCTCACAGTCGCCCAGCACGATGTAATCCCCGATGCCGAAGGGCCGCTCCAACACCAGCGTGATGCCCGCAATCAGGTTGTTCAGTGTGGACTGCGCGGCCAGCGAGACCGCCAGTCCGGCGACACCCGCGCCGGTCAGCAGGCCGGAGACTGGCACGCCGAGGCGGTCCAGCATGGCGATACCCGCAAACAGGCCGACCAGCGCATGAAAGATGTTCTCAAAAAAGTGTCCCATCGTCTGATTTGTTTCTAAACCCAGATGGTTCTGGGCACTGCGCAGCAAAAGCCGGGTGACCGGGGCCGCACGCCAGCAGCCGAGCGAGATATAGAAGATGACCAGCAGGTCGGCAGCCAGATTCAGGTATTGCAAAAAAACGGCGTCGCGCACCAGCTCAAACGGCAGCGACTTGACGGCAGCTGCGCCCAGCAGTACCCGAAAAAGGCCCGCCACCGGCGTAAGGAAACTGTCCAACAAGATGTAAAGCCATGATGCCATGTGACTTTTTGCGCGGTCCAGAAAACGCCGGGCGGCGAGCTTGTACACCTCGGGTGCACCGGCAGCCGCCAGCGCCAGCAGCGCCGCGGGCAGAAACGAGAGAAAATCGTGGGTGAATTCTTCCATGGTGGGTACCTCAGTTTATGGTTGTGGTAATTCCTTGGCTCCCTCTGAGAGGGGGCTCCGCCCGCAGGCGGTGGGGGAGAGAACCTGACGCGGCCCGAAATATTTCGGATAGCCGCAAGGTTCTCTCCCTCCGGCCCTGCGGGGCCACCTCCCTCGCAGAGGGAGGCAAGAAGGTGTTGGGCAAGAATTTCCTTAATTATACCACACCCCCTTGCATTTTGTAAAATCTATGCTATAATACTTCCCGGAAAGTCTGTTTCAGGGCGGGGTGTGATTCCCCACCGGCGGTGAGCGGCATGGCCCGCAAGCCCGCGACCAGCTGCAAATGCGGCTGCTGACCCGGTGTAATTCCGGGGCCGACGGTTAAAGTCCGGATGAAAGAAACGGAAAGCTGTTTGCTTTGCTTTTTTGCGCCCTGTCGTATATTTTGCGGCAGGGCGTTTTGTTTCCGCAAGGGCAGGGCAGAGCCTCCCGGGTTCGTGAGCTGACTTTCACAAATTTTTACGGGAGGCATCTTCTCATGCAAAACAAGACTACCAACATCCGCAAGCTCACCGGCACCGCCATGCTCGGCGCTGTTGCCGCCGTACTTATGTACATGGAGTTTCCGATCCCCATCATGCCGTCCTTCGTCAAGCTGGACGTGTCCGAGCTGCCCGCACTGCTGGCCGCCTACGCCTACGGGCCGGTGTCCGGCATCGCCGTGTGCCTGATCAAAAATCTTATCAAGCTGCCCAGCACCAGCACTGCTGCGGTGGGTGAACTGTTCAATTTCGTCATGGGTGCGTTGTTTGTGGGCGTCGCCGGCTTTGTGTACAAGCGCAGCAAGACCCGCCGCAGCGCACTCATCGGCGCAGGGCTGGGCGCACTGGCCATGGCCGTTGTGTCCGTGCCGTACAACTACTTCATCGTCTACCCGGCCTATGTGGTTTTGTATCATCTGCCGCTCGAGGCCATCATCGGTATGTACCAGGCCATCAACCCCAGCGTGGACGGCCTGCTGACCTGCCTGATCACCTTCAACTTCCCGTTTACTTTGTTTAAAGGTCTGCTGGACGCGGCGCTCTGCTTCCTGATTTACAAGCCGCTGTCCGGTGTGCTGCACGGGAGAAAGTAAGAAAGGCTTCCCCCGCGCAGGGGAAAGCTGTCACCGAAGGTGACTGATGAGGGCCGGGTTCCCCCGATGGGGAAGGCTCTCCTCCAAAACCACACACGCTGCCGCATTTGCCCCACTTTTGTGCAAACCGTCTGAACTGCACAACGAAATATCGTTGACTTTGCCAAAAACCTGTGGTACACTAACTTCACAACAACAGAAACGCAACCGTGGAAACAAAAAGCGCACAGCCGGAAAGACTGCGCGCGATAACGCTTATCTTTCGGTTTCCCGCAGGACTTGGCACCTTGCGCATACACGCAGGTTGTCGGGCTTCATCGGGCCTGTTCCCTCAGCCGCTCTTGATAAGTTGCTATTCTGTTGTTGTGAAGTTAGTGTACCACAGGTTTTTGGCAAAGTCAACGATAT
>OBJO01000997.1_pt1 | contig 10954 bp, 12 predicted proteins | sample 1481741 | NCBI WGS metagenome assembly OBJO01 (sample SAMN06140803, study PRJEB22556) | human gut metagenome | host: Homo sapiens | place: China: Beijing | collected 2014 | reverse complement strand
GGTTTTCCTGTTTTACCGACAGCCGCTAATAGTTTGAAATTCTGCATGTTACGAGCACCGATTTGCAAAATATCGCTGTATTCCGCAACCATATCGATATGTCCTTCGTCCATTACTTCAGTGATGACTTTCATCCCTGTTTCATCAGCAGCTTGACGGATGTATTTCAGCCCTTCTTCTTCCAGACCTTGGAAAGCGTAAGGAGAGGTCCGAGGTTTGAAAGCACCTCCTCGTAAGATTTGAGCACCGCCAGCTTTGGCGATCCGTGCACATTCACGGATTTGTTCTAATCCTTCGATCGAACATGGGCCAGCCATTGTTACGAAATGTCCATCTCCGATTTTGACACCATCAACATCAACTACCGTGTCCTGCGGATGAAATTCCCGCGAAGTCAATTTGTACGTATTGGAAATACGAATTGCGTCTTCTACACCATCGTAGCTGCGAAAAGCGACATCTTGGATCAGACGCGTATCTCCTTTAAGTCCAATGACGATTTGTTCCTTCCCTTGATTGACCTGTACATCTAATCCTTCTTTTTTTGATTCGTTTCACAACAACTTCTACTTGTTCTGCCGTGGCATTTGGTTTCATAATTACGATCATTTTTTTCTTCCTACCTTCATAGTTATTAGTTTTTTTACATTTTTTCAATCAGTGTTTTGACTTTCTCAATCGGCATTTTTTTATCAGTCCATAGCTCAAAAGCCGCCGCGCCTTGGTAAAGCAACATACTTAACCCATTGGCTGTTTTTGCTCCCGCGGCTTTTGCATCACGCAACAGCCGTGTTTCTCGCGGATTATAGATCACGTCATAAACTGCCAACGATTCTCGTAACATTCCGCGGTCTTTTAATGGGCCGGCATCTTCCTGCGGCTTCATTCCAACACCAGTCGCATTTACTAGCAATTGGCTCTCTTTGATCGCCAGGCCCAATGCTTGCTGATCATCTAGATCACCAAGTGTGATATTGCAGGTAGTAGCCGCCGCGATTTGTTGCAGCTTGCTTTCAATCACTGGATAAAATTCATCGTTTCGATTAAAAACATGAATGGTTTCTACCCCATCTAAGGCAGCTTGACTAATAATTGCTGTAGCAGCTCCACCAGCGCCGATAACTGTCATGGTACCGCCAATAATCGAGACCTCGATGTCTCCTAGCGCTCGCATAAATCCAATCCCATCCGTATTGTGACCGATCAAATGACCTTTGTGGTTGACGATTGTATTGATAGCACCAATCAGTTCTGCGGCAGGAGATAATTCATCGACTAAAGGAACAGCTGCCATTTTGTGCGGCATCGATAAATTGACTCCTAACAAATCAAGCTGACGAATACTTTGGATACTTGCTGCTAAACTTTCTGGATCAACATCAAAAGCTAGATAGACAGCATCCACTTTTTGATCTTCAAAAGAAAGATTATGCATGGCTGGCGAGATACTGTGTTTGGCAGGTTTCGCAAACAACGCTGCTAAACGGGTGTGTCCAGTGATTAATTGGTTCATCCTATTCATTCCTTTCAACAAAAAAAGATGTCCACTGTAAATTGATAGAATCTACAGTGAACACCTTCAAACATTACATATCAGCTGATATGTGAATATAAAAAATAGCCACTATAGATTTTACGATCTACGTGGCTTTAAAGTCATTACGAAATGCCTTAGCCATCATAGATACAAACGAGTGTTTGTACCCATGTCTTTCATGAATACAAACCTATCTAAAATAGCTAAAGTAATATTTATTCAGTTGTGAGGGGTTCTCTTGCAATTGTTTCATGATTGTTCGCTCCAAACTGATGTAAGATTGTCCTAAGTATAGGTTGAACTTTGAAAGTTGTCAATGATTTTTTCTTATTTTTTTCATTTCACTGGTTTTCATTTATTTTTTTCTGCGAATTTCACTGGTAGATTCGGTTTTCTAAAGGTCGTCTTCAAAGAATAGTAATAGATCTTGCAAACGAAGCTGCGCTTTTTCTGCTGCGGATAAATCTTTCACGATCTGCCCTTTACGAAGCAAGATCAATCGGTTGCCATATTTTAGAGCATCTTCCATGCGATGAGTGATCATCAAGCAAGTCAACTGTTGTTGTTCCACTCGATCTGCAGTGATTTGCATCAACTGTTTAGACGTTTTCGGATCCAATGCCGCAGTATGCTCGTCTAAGAGCAGCAATTTTGGGGTCTGGATCGTTGCCATCAAAAGACTCAATGCTTGGCGTTGCCCACCAGATAAATTTCCTGTTGGTGTATCCAAATGTTGTTCGAGCCCGTTGCCCACTTCTTGACATAATTGGTAATAAACATCTTTTTGTGCTTGTAATTGGCGCAAATGCAAATTCCTTTTCTGTCCACGACGTTGCGCCAACAATAGATTTTCAGCGACGGTCATTCGCGGCGCAGTGCCCATTTTAGGGTCTTGAAAGACTCTTGACAAGTAAGCAGCTCTTTTTTCTTCTGACAACTGCGTGACATCTTGGTCATCGATCAAGATCTGACCACTAGTAAGTGGCAGTGAACCGGATATACAATTAAACAATGTACTTTTTCCAGCACCATTGCCGCCGACTACAGTCACAAATTCCCCTGATTGCAGTTTTAAATCTACTTTCTGTAAGAGCGTCTTCTTTTCATGAGGACCATTGCCAATGATTTTGGTTGCTTTATTGATCGTTAACATCATTCTTCCTCCTTTTCGAAACCCGTCCGCAAGTGCAGTGCATTTTTGAATTGCGGGATCAATAGACAAAGCGTCAAGACGATCGCCGAAAAGATTTTTAAGTAAGTAGTATCAAAGCCAGCTCTGATCACAAATAGGATCAACAGCTGATAAATGATACTGCCCACAACAATCGCTACGAGCCGCTCCAATAATGTTAGTTCGCCAAATAATACTTCACCGATGATAATCGATGCTAACCCTATTACAATGACGCCGATTCCTTTACTAACATCTGCGTAACCATCATTTTGGGCGATCAATGCCCCAGATAATGCAATCACTCCATTGGAAACAACTAAGCCAATGATCTTCATAGTGTCTGTATTGATCCCTAGTGATTTAGCCATATGCTCGTTGTCTCCTGTAGCAATATAGGCTTGCCCAAGATTGGTATGGAAAAAGAATAGCAAGACAGCCCCGATCACTAATACCATCACTAATCCGATCAACACAGTATCAAAGTAATTAGGCAAATTTAGCTTCGTGAAGAAATCTTGGATTTTTGGTTGATTCAATAGAGAAAGATTTGGCGAGCGCATCACAAACAGCATCACTGAATTTAGTCCCGACATCACAAGGATTCCAGCTAGAATTACTGGGATCTTGCCTTTCGTATATAAGAGACCAGTTACTAATCCGGCACACATCCCCGCACCAACCCCTAAAAGAGTAGCTACTATCGGTGAGACACCTTGCGTGATAGCAGTCACACAGACCGCGCCGCCAAGAGGAAAAGAGCCCTCAGTAGTCATATCTGGAAAATTTAAAATTCGATACGTCATAAAAATACCTAACCCAAGAATCCCCCAAAGGAATCCTTGCCCAATCGCTGAAACGATCATTTTTTTTCCTCCTCGTTACTTGTTTTTCTATCTGTCTTCCAAACCCCTGTCCTGACAACAAGAAGTTTCTGTCAGGACACATATTCCTTAAAAGCAATAGATTTTTTTCTTGTTTCTTTATGAAACGTTAGTTAGCATTGCTATAACCCTTTTAAGAGCAGCTGTTTCAATGGTTAGTCTGTGCTTGATGTTGTTTCGGTCGCTTCGTCAGAAATGAGTCTGGCTTTTTCTTTGAGTGCTTCTGGAATAGTGATGCCAAGAAATTCAGCTTGCTTTTCATTAATGACCGTATCGCCATCTTTAAAAGTATAGATGGGGGTTGTTGCTGGATCAGATTCCCCTTTTAAGATCGCAGCTGCCATTTTACCTGATTGGACGCCTAAGCTAAACTGATTTTGACCCACAGTCGCCAAGCCACCTTGTTGCACCATGGTTTCTGCTGAGGTGATGATTGGTGTTTTCGTTTTGTTTGCTTCTCCGACAACCGTCTGCATCGCATTGGCAATCGTATTATCCAATGGGATAAAAATGAAATCGACGGTTTCTGCCATCACCTGTACCGTCTGAGCAATTTCATTGCTTGAAGGAACTGCATATTTTTTTGACGTCAAGCCATATTTTTCTGCGGCCGCTTCTGCTTCTGCTGCTTGATACTTGGAGTTATCCTCTGTTGAAGAATATAAGATACCAACTGATTTTGCCTCTGGCATCAATTCTTGGGCTAATTCAAACTGAGCAGCTACTGGTGTTTTATCTGATACTCCAGTGATATTTCCTCCAGGTTTATCCATATCAGCCACTAGATTGGCCCCAACCGGATCGGTCACTGCGCCTAAAACGATTGGCACATCCTTAGTAGTATTAGCCAATGCTTGAGCAGCAGGTGTTGCTATCCCTACTAATACATCAGCGCCTTTGTTCAGCAATTGCTGACTCATGGTCGCTAATTTACTTTGATCCGCTTGGCCATTTTGAAATTCGATTGTTAAATTATCCCCTTCGGTATAACCCGATTGTTTTAACCCTTCTTTGACGCCTCGAGTGATTTCGTCGAGCGCTTCATGACTGACAAATTGCAGAATACCCACCGTTTTGTGTTCTTTTTTTGCTGTTTGATCCGTCGGTTGTTCAGCGGATTCTCCTGTTTGTTTTGCTCCCATTTGGTACCCAAAAGCCGCCAATAAAAATCCAAAAATAACAATAACTGCAGCAATTAATCCTTTGTTTTTCATTTTTAACTCTCCTCGCTTCTTTCTCATTTTTTTGTTTATACTTGAGAACTAAAAAAAGCAACTGCCGACAATCCGGCAGTTGCTTCAAGCAAAAACCGCATAGACTAATCGTTCTATGCGGTGAAAGATTCATTTACCAGCATAGATACAGCACTTTAGAAGGTTCTCTAAAAAGTTGTATCTATGGATTGAGGTCCACCAATACAACTATCTACGCCAGTTTTGCCATGAATTTGATTGCAATGCGTAAAATAGTCTCATATTAGCTCCTCCTTTTTCCATTTGTTTAACTTTGTTTCACTTAGTTTAGCGTATTAATAAAAGAACGTCAATAACTTTTATTCAAATTGTCAGATTTTTTCTTACTCTGCTAATTTGCGAATATTCCACATTGGTAACCGATTCAATTCAGGAATAAATTCTTCTGCAGGATCTTTAAGTGATTGATAAGTAAACCGATTTTTCTCTTGCCCGTTTTCAAAGAAAACAAAGGTGATTTCATTTGCTTTTACACCGTAAGTATCTAAAAAAGACTGTGTATCATATACGATCGGATAATAGTACACGGATCGATTCATTTCACTCTCTTTATCATTAAACAATTGAAACACTTCTGCCAACTCTTCGCCATTCGGTTTACTAAACATCACCGAAATGGCTTTTGTGTCCCGAATCGTTTGATCTGCTTCTGCATATTCTAATGGTTCGATTTTATCAGAAGGCAATTCTTCAAAAGCCATCTTGTGGATCAGCGATGTTTTGATCCTCGTTTGAGAAGTAATAATCACTACAGCAAATAGCACAGCAAGTAGAATACCTGTACCTAAATAATACATGGTCTTACGCTGATTTTGGTAGACACTTTGGACAAAAGCTTCCCAGCTTTCTCGCATCTTCACTTTTACCAACTGAAAAAAATTCTCGAATCGTTCCATCCTAAACCCCGCCCTTTTCATCTGCCATCAACTTATCTTTATACTAGCAAGATGTCTTTGGAGCGTCAAGAAACTTCCCATATAACTTCCCATATTAAGTAAAATTCGATAAGATAGAGAAAAAACCAAAGGAGTTAGTCATGGCTGATCTTGCTGAACTTTTAATGGATAATGCAATCCCCATTTTAGATTTAATCGTCGTTTGTCTGAATCTGCTTTCAATTTTAGTGCTTGTGTGGGGAGTTGTAAAAGCTGGTTTTGATTTTATTCGTTTTGAAATAAAAGCGAAAGACCGTATGAGTGCGGCCAGAGAAAACAATTTTATTCGAAATTTTCTCGGCAGTTATGTTTTGCTTGGTTTGGAGATCTTGATTGCTGCAGATATCATTGAGACCATCATCCATCCGACATTTGCCGATATCGTCCGCTTAGCAGTAGTCGTAGTCATTCGAACAGTCATTTCCTATTTCTTGAATATGGAGATTGAAAAAGCCCTAAAGGATGCACAAAACAATAAAACGGACTCTTAGTGAATGCTTCAATATATCCTAAATCTGATGGGGTATGTCCTGCTTGGATCAGGATTGGTCTTTCTGGTTTCTTTTCGTTATAATAGAACTACTCGATTCAATCTGGATTCGTTAATTTTACTTGCCTTTATCGGTCAAATGTCTTGACCTCAAAAATTGAATGAGAAAAAAGTTTGATAAAACAGAAATGAGGGAAACAAATGTCCTTCGATGGCATCTTTACCCACTTGATGGTTCAGGAATTACAAAATGAACTCGTTAATGGTCGAGTGAATAAAATTCACCAGCCTTATGAGAACGAAGTGATCTTCGTGATCCGTTCTCAAGGGAAAAATCACAAATTATTGCTATCTGCCCATCCGAGCTATGCTCGGATTCAATGTACACAAGCTACCTATACCAACCCAGAAACACCTCCAACATTTTTGATGATGTTACGGAAGTATTTAGATGGCGCAATCCTGGAAACGATTGAACAAGTTGCGAATGATCGAGTCGTTCATTTCCATTTTACTCGTCGTGACGAATTAGGCGATTTACAAAACTTTGTTTTGATCGTTGAATTGATGGGCAGACACAGCACGATTCTCTTAATGAATCGGGCAACCGGTAAAATCGTTGATACGATCAAGCACATTGGCCATTCGCAAAATACGTATCGTACCTTGCTGCCAGGGTCCCTTTATGTTGCTCCGCCAAAACAAGACACTGTTGATCCGTATACACTCAATCAAACAAAAGTCTTTGAAATGCTGTCTCGTCTAGAAGAATTGTCGCCCAAAGTCTTGCAGCAGACTTTTCAAGGATTTGGCAGGGATACGGCAGATGAGCTGGTATCTCGTCTGAAAGAACGACCAAATGAAAAAGTAACCGTTTGGGAAGAATTTTTTGCCGAGCTAGCGGATCCTGTTCCTACCTACTTAAAATCCGGGAACAAAGAATTCTTTACTCCGGTCCCCTTTCATTCACTGATGGAACAAGCGGACTGGCAGGAAACTTACCAGAGTCTAAGCGCATTGCTTGATGCGTTTTATCATGAAAAAGCTGACCGTGACCGAGTAAAACAGCAAGGCAGTGAATTGCTGAAAAAAATCGACAATGAGCTGAAGCGAAACAAGCACAAGCTAGAAAAAAGACAGCAAACTTTGCGAGAATCTGAGAATGCGGAAGAATTCCGTCAAAAAGGCGAGCTTTTAACGACTTTCATGGCGCAAGTCCCTCGCGGTGCAGGCGAAGTGGAATTAGCTAATTACTATGATGAGAACAAACCAATAAAAATTGCCTTAGATCCGGCCTTGACACCCAACCAGAACGCGCAAAAATATTTCCAGCGTTATCAAAAGCTGAAAAATGCTGTCAAACTGATTCATCAGCAAATTGCTGAAACAAAAGATGAGATCGCCTATTTGGAATCAGTAGAAGCACAGTTGGAAATTGCCGCACCGAAAGATCTTTTGACGATTCGCGAAGAACTTGCTGCCCAAGGATATGTCAAAAATCGGACGAAACAACGGAAAAAACAAACGCCCTCGCAATCGGAACGTTTTCTCTCTTCTGATGGAACGGAGATTCTGGTAGGCAAAAACAATCTGCAAAACGATCAGTTAACTTTAAAAACGGCACGTAAAACAGATTATTGGCTCCATACGAAAAATATCCCCGGGTCTCATGTGATCATTCGGTCGGATTCACCTAGCGAAGAAACAATCTTGGAAGCCGCAGAATTAGCTGCCTACTTCTCGAAATACCGCCACTCCGCACAAGTACCTGTGGATTTGGTACAAGTCAAACATATTCGCAAACCAAATGGTGCAAAACCAGGCTTTGTGATTTATGAGAACCAGACGACTTATTATGTAACGCCTGAGGAAACAATTTTGGATTTAAAACAAAACTAACGCTGTTCTTTTGTTGATGTTCCAAAAAAGTTGGCGAAGAATTAAAAAAAATGACCCGCTTACATGTCTCTAACACACAGCCTTCTCGTCAATCGCTGAGAATGGGTGGATAGAACAAATCCGTAAGTGGCTCATTTTTTATGGAAAAATACTTGGAAACGCTAAGAAGCTCTCGGACACATCAGCCAAGCCATTTCATCAAAACAACGCTAGTCCAGATGACTGATCAATGGAATCGATGCATTGTTGGTGGTTAAATTGTTGGTGGTTAAAAAGTATCATTTTGATCAATCATGCGCTTATTTTCAAAATCAAAATGATAGAGCTTTTTCCAGTGATTGATATTCAATGTCCCTTTCGTTAACCGAATGGCAAGAAAACAACAGCCTTGATCCGCTTCATCATTAACTTCATCGTACCAAACAAACGCCTTGCGAATTTTCTTTCTCAATTCCGCATTTTTTGGGTCCAAGACCCATCCTAGATTTTCTCCGATGCCATTAGCGGTAAACCATTCGCCACAGACTGCGATAGAAACTTCGGGATTTTCTTTGATTTGCTGGATTTTGTTGGAGCTTTCATGGGTCGATACATAAAAGACACCATTCTCATAATAAGCATCGACATCCCGCACCATAGGACGTGGCAACCCATTTTCACCGCAATTGCGCGCAATCGTTGCTAAAGAGATCAAATTGTCTTTGTCGTTACCAAACTTTTCTTCCAGTAATGTCAGGCCCTCTTCATAATTCATCATTTGTTTTTACTCCTTGAAAATTTTCTCTTGTTTTAAAAGGAATCCATAATTCGACAATCATGATCTCCGCTTGCGATTGTCGATAAAGCTCAGGAAAAAAGCCATCCGCTATCAAACCGTGTTTTTTTAGCCAAAAACGAGTATACCTCATTGCCTTACCCATCCCGACGATCATTTGTGCTTTAGTCGTCTCAAAGCTGCAAACAACATAGTCACGGGCCGGTAATGTCCAGCTTGTCAGATGGCTCAGGTCTTTCTCATATCTTCCGGTGACAGATTCTGCCCCGACAAAATAACTGGAATGACCTGCTGGTGCCTCTCCTGGATAGGAAACATCAATGAGCGTCTCTGCTCGCAAAAATGGATGATTGGCGCAAGCGTGAAAAAAGTCTTGCCAAATCTTTTCAACTGGATCTACGCCGGTTCTTTCTCCTAGCATTTTGCCGTACTTGAAAGGATAATAACCAACGATACCATTGAAAACCCGCGGCTGATCCATTGTTTTCTGCTGTATTGCTAAGACGACCCCTTCACTGATCAACGGTTCCCCTTCCTCTACCACAATATGGCTCAGGGATAAATCTGGTTTATCGAAATTTTGTAATGGGAGCAACTGTTTCTGATAGTGTGAGGGTGAAATGCCATAAACTTCTTTAAACGATCGCGAAAAAGAAATAGGATTATTGAATCCAACCTCCAGCGCAACATCAATGATTCGCCGTTGCTGTTCTTGTAAATAGGTGGCTGCTACAGCCAAACGGCGTAACTTGATATACTCTCTGACTGAGGATTTGACTAATCGCGTGAATAAACGCTGATAATAAAACGGCGACAAAGCAGCAACTTTGGCTAACTCATCAATTTCGATTGTCTCAGCTAAATTTGCTTCAATATGGTCCAATGTTTTCTGTATGGCTTCCCATGCATGCATAGAAGTCTCCTTTCTCACACTATAAAACAACTAAAAGAAAAAAGCTTAACGGACTCTGCTCTTTTTCCTAAAAAAGATTCAATTGTACTTTCGTTCACAATAGTTGGTATTTTTAAAAGGATTTTCGTGTATTTTCCACTATTTTAGCATAATTCGGTCGCTATTGTCTGATGATCCCGGATTTAAACCAACAAAAAAGACGAATAAATCGTCTTTTTTGTTGGCCATTAAAATTTATTTTCAGAACGACTATCTAGCGCCAAAAGGTTTGACAATCCGCTTTGTCTTCCATATTAAAACGGATAATGTCGAAGATCAGCTTTTCGTCAACCGGCTGATCCCATAAAATACGAAAAATGTTTTTTGTTTGTGAATAGCCACTTGCTTCAATGCGGGTATTGAACAAGGCCATCGTTTTCACTTCTGGCGAGACTGAGAAATGTTTCTTCGAACTGCTAATCCCCAAGATGAAGGTTCCATGATCCGTAAACATCGGCTGGTTCCAAGCAATTCGGGTCTGTAAATCCGGGAATTCAGTTAATATATGTTCAAATAATGGCTCCAGGACTTTTCGCTGTGCCTCTGACAATTCTTTTGTTAGGTACTCTTGAAACTGATCCATTTCGTAACCTTCCTTTCGTTCGCTAGACCATCAGTAAAAGTAGATTGGTCGGTCTTTTCGATCCTGCAATGGACGATTATTGTTTTCTAAAACTTCTTCACGAAATTCCAGAATAAAGCGACGACTCATCTCGCCTACCCAGTCAAATACAAACCAGTTGATTGGACCTTTAGTTGGAGGAGTTGTCAAAGAACCTACATAGTGAAAATGGTGGGTCATTTCCGGTAAAAACATCGATGGGTCAAACCATTGGGTATGGTTTTTGAAATCCCAAATACTATCATCTTGCTGATTACAGATCCAGTTTAATTTATCTGTTAACCGGAACAAAATACCGACGACTAAGTTTTCTCCTTGTTCATTCATATGTACCAAATGAAATTCAAGTTCTTGCTGCTCATCATCGATGATATGCTCAGAAGGCATATGAAAATGAATATCCGTTAGGTAGTAATTGATGCCTTGAAAGGTCACG
>OBJO01000992.1_pt1 | contig 10988 bp, 10 predicted proteins | sample 1481741 | NCBI WGS metagenome assembly OBJO01 (sample SAMN06140803, study PRJEB22556) | human gut metagenome | host: Homo sapiens | place: China: Beijing | collected 2014 | reverse complement strand
TCTTAATTAAAATAATAACAAAAGCGCTGTCCATCCACTTCGACTATCTTAACTTCTAAGTCATAAAGTTCTTTTAAAACAGGCTCTTGGATCACTTCTGCAACTGTGCCTGTTTTGAACAAACTTCCTTCTTTCATCGCTACGATATGGTCTGCATATCTGGCAGCAAAGTTGATGTCATGCAATACGATCAATACGGTTTTCCCATGATCTTTGACTAATTTCTCCAATAAGTGCATCAACTGATTGGCATGTTTCAAATCCAAATTATTCAGCGGTTCATCCAAAAGGATATACTCGGTATCTTGGGCAAGAATCATCGCCAAATAGACCCGTTGAAGCTGCCCACCAGATAATGCATGGATCGAGCGTTGCCGAAATGATTCTAAAGATAAAAGTGTTAATGATTCTGAAATGATTTGTTCATCTTCTGGCGTTGATCGTCCCCGATTATAGGGAAACCGACCAAAAGACACCAGTTCTTCTACGGTCATATCAACCGTAAAACCGTTACTCTGTTGCAAAAAAGCGAGATTCTTAGCTAATTCTTTCGAACGCCATTGTCGAATCTCCTTTTCTTTGAAATAAACTTCTCCAGTAGTCTGCTCCAACATGCGGCTGATAATCGAAAGCAATGTACTTTTTCCGGCACCATTTGGACCAATAAAGGCAATCAATTGATTTTCCGGCAACTGCAAGGACAAATCAGTCAACACGCGCTTGTCTTGATAACTCTTTTCGATTCCTTTTGTTTCAATCATTGTCCTTTCCTTTCTTTGACTAGTTTTCCTAAAAAGAAGATTCCGCCTAAAAATTGAATCACTGTATTGATCGTTGTGTTCCATTGAAAGACTTGCTCAACAAAAAATTGGCCGCCGACTAGTAATAAAAACCCTAAAAGTGCTGATCCAACAAACAATGTGCCATGTTTATATGTTGGAAATAACTGATAGGCAATCGTTGCCACGACAAATCCTAAAAAGACGGATGGTCCTACTAAAGCAGTAGCAGTCCCCGATAATAAAGACAGCAAGAAAAGACAACTCTTCTGGATCATTGAAACCGATAGGCCTAAACTTTTTGCATTTCGAACACCCAAGACCATAACATTCAATTCTGGAATCAATAGCGATAATCCAATCAGCCCAATTAAAATAATTCCAGCAGCCAGTAATAAATGCTGACTATTGACATTGCTAAAACTTGCAAATAGACGCCCTTGCAACAAATCATATTCATTGGGATCCATGATGACTTGAAGAAATGAACTGATACTAGTGAACATAGTACCGCTGATCATTCCCGCCATCAGTAATAGAAACAATTGATTATTGGCTTTTTTATAAAAGGTCTGAATGATGACACTGCTTAATGTCCCGGTAGCTAAAATCGAAAACAAAAAAACGAAAGGTGTTTCCTGACTCAACATGCGGATTCCTCCTAAGAAGAAAAATAGTATCGTCTGGATCAGCACATATAATTGATCCAATCCTAAGATACCGGGAGTCAGATACCGATTTTGTGTCAGTGTTTGTAAAGTGATCGTGCTAAACGAGACAGCTATTGCTACTAAGCCAAAGGCCACTATTCGCTTTCCCCGTAATTGCAGTGCGAAGGACCAATTGCCATATGTATTGTAGGTAAGGTATGCGCCAACAGCTATCCCGATGAGTATGAACAAGAACATATAACGCCGGATAATTCTCATACCATTTTTCTCCTCATCAATAAGACTAGAAAGCTAATACCGCCAATCGTTCCTGCTACAACGCTGACCGGCAATTCATATGGGGCTATTAAAATCCTTGCTAGCAAATCACACAAGAGCAAAAAGGCACTGCCGGAAAAACTGATCAGAAAAAGGTTGTTTCGAACATGGTCTCCTGCAAATAAAGCAACGATATTAGGGATGATCACACCAAGGAATGGAACACTGCCTACTAAAAGCAAGACCACACTACTGGCAAAAGCAACCAGTGCAAATACGAGCAAGCGTAAAACGTGGTAGTTGATGCCAAGATTTTTTGCAGCTGTCTCTCCTAACCCGGCAATCGTTATTTCATAGGCAAGGAAATACAAAAGAGCAAAAATTGGTAGTGTCAGATAAATCAATTCATAATTGCCCTCGATCACGGTAGCAAAGTTCCCCTGTAACCAGGAAGAAACATTTTGCACAAGTTGAAAGCGGTACGCAAGAAAGGAACTGACTGCGCCAATCACATTCCCGAACATCACACCCGTTAAAGGCAAAACCATCGGATCTTTCTTAGGGATCAAGCGACTTAGCCATAAAAATAGCAAAACCCCCGCATAAGAAAATAAGAAAGCAGCGGTTGTTCGCAGGAGTCCAGATGCATTGGGCAGCCATAACATGACGATCAAGATCCCTAGGCGGGCACTGTCAGTCAAACCGATCACGTCTGCTGCAACAAATTTATTTTGCATCAGATGCTGAATGATTTTTCCACATAAGCTCATGACAGCCCCTGCAAGCAAGAGACTAATCGTACGAGGAACGCGTACTTTCAGCAATATCATCCAATGACTCTCTTCTCCTGCCATTAAACCAGCTAGAGACATGTCATGTGCGCCCACAAATAAAGACCCAGTGATCAACAAGAGAAGCAAAATGGCCAGACTCATTTTTCTCATATACTAACCCTTTCTAATGAGAACGATTCTCATTCTCTCTAGTTAGTTTAAGCGATTCCGCTTTTAATGACAAGGCTTTTTGCAAAAAAAAAAGATAAACCTACTCTTAACGTAGGTTTATCGAATAAAAAAACTTTTAATATATAACACATTTAATTCACATGAGATTTCAAGAGACCTTCGATGGCCAATTGATTCAAAAAGTGCAGCGGAAAAGATATCGTTGGATTGAAAAAGTAATCCATCGTAGCCAATTGATCAAGAGTCATGTAAGATGTGATCAACGTAGAGACCGTATTGATGATCTCCAAACTGCCGCGATCGCTTGTAATGATCTGCCCTCCCATGATTACTCGTGTTTCCTTGTCAAATACCAGTTTCAATGTCACTTCAAAATTATTTTCTACTTCGAAAAACGTACGTGCATGGAACGTACGTGTGACAGAATCGACGTCAAAGCCATAATAAGGTGCTTCCGTTTCATTGATTCCAGAGCTGCTCACAAAATATCCAAAGAGCTTGCTGACCACTGTGCGCTGCATTTTAGGAAAAGGGATTTTTTTTGCAGACAAAATATTTGTTGCCGCGACGATACCGGTTTTATACGCATTGGTCACCAGCGGTACATAGAGTGAACTGTCTGAATGATTGAATGGGATCGAGACTAAGTCGCCGACAGCATAAATGCTTGGATCGGAAGTTTGCAAGAATTCATTGGTGTCGATCGTCCCATCTGGGTTCAACTTCAGAAAGTCAGCGACCAGGTCAACATTCGGTCTTGGATTGACTGCATAGACAACGATATCCGCTGGCAAAAAAGTGCCATTGGCAAGTTCAATTCCCGCCAGCTCTCCGTTCGTAGTTTGTTTTGCTGCGACCACGCTGCTGTTCAGATAGATTTGTAAATTTTCTGGAAAACGTTCGATCAAAATCTGAGAAATCTCTTGGTCGAAGTAGCGGAAAAGCAAAGTATCCATCCGATCAATCAAGAAGACCTCTTTATCCTGTCCACTTAGTGATTCCGCTAATTCAAAACCTATCAGACCGGCACCCACAATGGCCACTTTCTTGGCTTCCTGTACTTTGCTTAGAGCTGCTCGAGACTGGGCAATCGTTTTGTACGTGGTAATGTGCTCTTTGACTTCTTCCGTAAAAGCATTCCGAAAATTACTGGACCCCATAGCTAAAATCAAATAATCATATGAGATCGTGTCTTTTTCGACACAACTAGCCGTTGATGTTTCAAAAGAAACGTTTTTTTCTGCCGCTGCAATCTTTACGACGCGGCTATTGAGCATCACATTGATCCCTTCTGACAGTAATTCACTGGCAGTAGCAGTGCGGGAATCTTCTAGACGCTCAATATATCCCTCTAATACTAAGTTCAAACTGCTAGCGATATAGCCCAATACATTGGATTTTTCAATGATGATCACTTCAATTTTATCATCCATCTGTTTTAAATGACGGGCTGCTGCTATACCAGCATGAGAGCCTCCAATAATGACAATCCTCATAACTTCTCCAACTCACTTTCAAGATTTTCCCTTCGAATTTCATCAATCACTTGATGCAGCCGTTGCTCTTCAAAACGATCGATCACACCTGTCAAGACCAGGAGCTTTTTGTAGTGATAGTTTTCGGCAATCTGCGGTTGATCCACAATCAGCAGATCATAATCGGTTGCTTGTGCAGTTTCCACCTGCATGTAAGGATACCCAGAAAGCTGTTTGGCCAAAAACCGCCGCAAAACATCCGTACGTAATTGATTTTGAGACAGCAGAACACCGATTTTCAGCTCTTTTTGTTGTTTCTCTTGCAACCATTCAATAACAAACGACAAATCATGGATGAGCTTTCTCTGTTTCTCCTCAGAAAAAGGCCCAGTGGCTTGTGCCAATGTTTCAACTGCTTGATTCGCTACTTCCGTGATGGTTCCCCGCAAAAAATGCGGAGGAAAATCGGCAAATGAAGTCAACGAGCCCTTCAAGTAGCGTGCTCTAAGAACGATGATTGCTAAAAAACGACTGATTTCTGGATAATGAACTTGTATATCAAGAGATTCATCCGCAAAAGTTTTCATCAATACTTGACTCTCAGCGGCTAAATCTAGCATAAATTCCGAATCAGTGTCCTGCTGGTGATCCATGACTACTAATCCTTCCATCATCAAAAACAAATAGAGGTAAACAGCTTCGTAGTCACTCCACGAAATGGCAAAACGGCTGAGATAACGTCCTAAAATATTTCGTAGCACTTGAAAAGTAGGATCATTTTCTACTTGTTTTAAGAGGCCTTTCGATGACTCATGTTGCTGGGAACTCCTAAAATCGAAACGGGCTTCCATCAAACCAAACCATAAGACCAATTTCCAATTATTCCGTGGATCAATTGATAAGCCAAGTTGCTGTTCAATCACCCGAATCAAGTTTCGAATAGCTGGACTCTTAAAGGTTTCATTGATTTTTGCTAACGGATAACTCTGCGAAAAAAACGAATAAAAGAAAAAGCGGATTTGGCGCTCATCGCCGATCAGTTTCTTATTTTTCAATTGAAGACTAAATTCCTCCAACAAGTGATTGATCGATTTGAAATGACGAAAAAGCGAGGCCTCGCTAAGCGTCAAATCCAACATGAGTTTCGTTGTCGATCCTTCGCGATGGAAAAAGAGATATTCAATAATTTGAAAATCCACCGCTTCTGATAAATACGCATAAAAAAAATGCTGAATAGAAAAATCAAGCGGTAATGTTAAATGCAAACGATCATTCTCTTTTGTTTCTAACAATGCCTCTGCATGGAAAACAGAAAGATTGTCACTCAAATGCTGAATCTCCTTTTGGAGCGTCGGTGAAGAAATGGATAACTTATTTGCAAGAGTTTTATAGGAAATTTCTGAACCATGCTGAAAGAAGATGGTCAATATCTGAAAATGGACTTGCTGATTTTTTTCTAATAGTTGCATCAAATTCATCGATTCTGCTCCTTTTTCATTCTAGTTCTAATTTCCCAATAAACGCTTCGTTTGTCAACCATATTGAGCGATAGGATTTCACAGTATATGTCAAAACCGAGAATATTTCTTTGCTTCTCTAAAAGAGTCCATGGTAAAATTTGAAAGAAAGGAGCACGCATGTTAAAAAAAATATTCTTCTTTTTCCAAAGCGATTTATTATTTTCGATTTCTTTCTTTTTGGCGCTTGTTGCGAGTTCATTTGGACGTTTTGATGTCCACTTTATTGATTTTCAAGTGATTTTGACCTTGTTTGGTCTCATGCTGACTATTAATGGGCTTGAAAAAGCCGGTTTGTTGAATTTCATTGGTCAACGTTTGCTCTCTAAGAGTCATTCTCTCCGAGCACTGATTCGAACGATTGTTTTATTAAGTTTTTTCAGCTCGATGGTACTAACGAACGATGTGGCGATCCTGACTTTACTACCTATGTATCTTCTGATCACCAAAGGCATTCAGGAACAAAAAAGCGTTCTTCTCGGCGCAGTTTACCTGATTGTAGCCGCTAATTTAGGCAGCAGTTTATTTCCCTTTGGGAATCCGCAAAATCTCTTCTTGTTTTCTTTTTATAATTTACCTTTGACTACTTTTTTGCAAACGACAGGTATGATGGTTGTCCTATCATTAACTCTGTTAGTAGGATCCATTCAATTATTGCCAGCATCCCCTCTCATCATCAAAAAAACCACGCATTTTTTTGAGAAAAAATACATGGTACTTTATCTTGGTTTAATGGCACTGATGATTTTGGGAATCTTTCATGTCGTTCCTTTCGTCCTCTCGGCATCGATCGTAGCATTCGTGGTCTATTTTTTTCAAAAAGAGCTCTTTCGTTCAGTGGATTACCGTCTCTTAGTCACATTCGCTTGTTTCTTTGTGATTATCGGAAATATCAACGAACAAGACAAGTTGATTGAAATGATCCAACCCTTCTTCCAAAAAGAACAACAAGCCTTTTTAGGCAGCATCACCCTTTCTCAGGTGATTTCCAATGTCCCAGCAGCGATTCTGATTGCTCCTTTTACAACCTACAAGAAAGCTGTTTTGTTGGGGGTAAATGTGGGTGGCTTGGGCACATTGATTGCTTCGTTAGCGAATTTGATTGGTTACAAATTGATCAAGCAAGCTCTCCCTCAAGAACAAAAAAGATTCCAACACAAGTTCTATATGGTGAATATCCTTTACTTATTCATAATCGGTTCAATCGGCTATCTCTATTTAGGGATAGGCTAATAGACACTAGTAGGCAAGCAGCTGTCCCTGAATATACAGGACAACTGCTTGCCTTCAAACGATTAGGAGTTCATAATCGATCTCCGTCTTACTAATTGCTTTTTTCTTTTCTCTAAAAAGGGAATGGCTTAGCTGCAGCAATTCTGACTGTGGAATATCCTGTTGAAAATAGCGGTAAAAAAATTCCCGATCAATGATTTCTTCATAAGCATAAGAAAAAAGATGAGTAGAAAAACTGATTTGTTCTTCCAGAAGCCATTTCTTATAGACAGAAAGTAGCTTTTCATCTTTGTGATCGTTCTGTTCCAGTGGTTGAAAGATATTTTCTTTGGTCCGAACGATCCGCAAAATCAATAAGCGACGACTTTTTTCTACCAGAGAAATCAGCTGATCTTTCTCGGTCAACGCTGGATTCATTGCAGTAAATATCAAGGGATAGGTGGTCTTATCAGCAAGAAACTCTGCTTGTGTTTGCAGTCGAAAGTCTACTTTTTGTTGAGGATCTTTTACATAACGTCTAGCTGCTTTCAACATTTCCACTGAAAAATCAATGGCCAAATAACGCTTTGTATCAGGTAAAATCGCTGGAATATAGCGGCCACTTCCCGCAGCTAAATCAACAAAAGAGCTTATTGGCAAAATTCCGTTTGTCTTTAAAAATGTTGCTAGATCCTCAGCAATCGTTAATTGTGATTCTTGCTGGATCTCTGCATATTCTGCCGCAAAATCATCCCAAAATTCTTGTTCCTCACTCATGGAATCCTCCGGAGATGACTACCTTCCCTGGACTGCCTTTTTCTACTAATGCGGTTGCTTCAATCAAATTTTCGATCGTCAGGCCTGTTTCAAAACAGGTGGTGATCGTAGAATGGATTTTTTGTTCATTGACTAGATCAACAATTTTTTTTAAGATCGCTCCTTGACTAGCCAAATCCACTTGATAATCGGTTTTTGCAAACATATATTCCCAGTAAAAGTCCACTCCGATATTTTTAAATGGGTTAAGATCTAATGGACCGCGCGTATTAACGATCATTCCGATTTTACCAAATGGGCGGATCAATTGAGCAAATTGATCGATGTAATCGGAAATGTCATAAAAGACAGCAATATAGTCAAAGGTGGTTTCAACCTGATCTTGTAGCGGGTAATGGTAATCGAGTGGGTGCGCTACCCCATTTTTATCTAGCCATTCATGATTTGTGGGGCTGGCAGTGCCATATACTTCAAGCCCGGACCAATGTGCCAGCTGGGCGGCAATCGATCCCACTCCACCACTTGCATTGATGATCAATAGTTTTCCTTGATTGGCTTTTTCTTTAGGAATCAACCCAAATTTCTCAAATAGAAGTTCCCAGGCAGTGATACTTGTTAAAGGCAATGCTGCCCATTCCGCTAAATTTTCTAAAGAGACTTTCGCTACTAAGCGTGCATCCACCGCTTGATATTTCTGGTTCGCCCCGTCTCGCTGTGTTGTTCCACTGTACATCACCGGGTCGCCCACTTGAAATTCTGTGACCTGATCGCCAACTTTTTCAATGATTCCGCAAGCATCATATCCTTGGATCACGAAATGACCAGATTTGGTCGTCGTTTGGCGACGCTTCGCATCAATGGGATTGACCGATACGGCTTCAACTTTTATCAATAGATCATTTGCTCCTATTGAAGGCATGTCCAAATCTTTCGTTTGAAAAACATTGCTGTTATCTAAAGGCATTCCCTCATAAAATCCGATCGCACGATTCAACATTACATCATTCTCCTCTCCTAAAAAAAGCTAAAATAATCTTAATGATTATTTTAGCTCTTATGCTTGTTTAATGCGAATAACTAGGTACTACTAATGGAACTAAAAATTCGTAAGAAGTGAAGAAATCTAACAAGGAACGTTTTCTTCGATCTGAATCAATAAACAAATGGGTCCGATCATCAGCCATCCGAATCGTCAAGCGTTGTTTTTTATCTAAGAAGATCTCATAGTCTTCATACTCTGCTTTGACAAAATCATAGCCTTGATTTTCCATCGTAGTAATAAAGATTTGGTCCAAAATGTCTGTTGTGATCGGAAACTCAGTCTCTAAATCCACTGCAAGTTCTTGCGTATTATCAATGAGACTTGGTGAAACCATAAATGAAGATGCGCGAAAATGAGTTAAGAGTAAATTGATATCGTAATTAAACAGTGACAATTGATTGACCGTAAATATTTTATCTGTATACCATTGCCGCAATAGATATAAGATTTGATGGTCGTTGACCCGCACTTCTCGTGTGTCAGAATAAATCGTGAGTAGCGGCAAGTACTGTGATTCATATTGAGAATTGATCGGATTTAATTTAAAATATAAATCCATTGCTTTTTCCTCATTCAATTGAAACTTCACCAAGAAGTGCTTTGTTTTCCAAACATCGTAGTTGTCGGTTGGCATCAATCCAATCGATCGCAAGGGTTTCAAGAATTCATAAGCATAGTATTCCAGTAACGTCTTTTTTGCGATAATTGAAATATCCTGGTTGCCAATGATCAATGTTTGGTAGTGATGACATAATTCATCAAAATCAGCTTCCATAATGGCTTTGCGTAAGCGCAAATCTGCTAATTCAATTTCTGCTTGTTCAATCAAGCTTTCAATTCTTTGGTGATCGCTTTCTTTCGTTTCATAGTATTCATCATAAGGTTCTCCAGGTTCTCCAGGTTCTCCAGGTTCTCCAGGTGCTTCAGGTATTTCAAGCTCTGCAGACTCTGTAGAGTCAATGATTAGCCTTTCGCTATGGCCTTCTTCAGCAGATTGTTGGTACAAGTCTTCCTGATCAATTGCCGTTGCTTCAAGCTCATCCGATTCTATTTCAACTGTTTTTAGTTCATCAGCGGCGGTTGCCCACTCATTTGTTTCCATTATTTCCAGTTCGCTCTTTGACGTAGCTGTTTCGCGAATCCCATCTTCTGTTTGTTCTTTCATTAGGGGCGTTTTTTCTTCCTCATTATTCATCTGCGATCGACTCCTCTCCTAGATAGCTCATTAAGAAAGCTTGCAATCGTTCGTTCATCTCTTGCAACGAACCAAAATAGTGATCGATTTGACGAAATTCTTTTTCGACGATTGCCTTTTTTAAGCACAAGGCGTGATATTGCTGCATTAATCGTTCTTTTTCAAGAAGCACGTCTTGTTCGTTTTGGGAATAGCGAGACCATTCTTTTTGTTTCGCTTCTACTTTTTTTCGTTCTTGGACTAATGCTTCTAATTCCTCATCGATTTTTCCGCGATTAAAAAATCCTTTTGATTCTGACAACTCGTTTTCACTACGCTTAATGCGATCGATCTCCTCTTGCAGTTTTTGAATCTCGGATTGAGCCGCAATGGCTTTGGCGTCTAAATTATCCATCTGTTGTTCAATGGCTGTCAGCATATCACGATTGCCGCGTTGAAATTTACGCCACTCATCATCAATAGCAGGAATCACAAAGATTTCTGGAACACTGGCATCAATGCCAATTGTCGGACGTTCATGGTAGTATTCACCTATTTTATAATAATGAACCGTAGGTGAAATTCGATCGGCATGTATCATGAATGGAAAAGTAGCGACAAAACTGTCATGGATTTTCCGCGCCAGCAACTCATCGATTTCATGATTTTGATTGGATGTTTCTTTCAATTCTTTGTGCAGGCGGCCATTGTAGATTCGATAAATCTCCGGAATGTCTTCCTTTTCAATCGCTGTTTCGAACGCTTGCAGGTCTTGAAGCATCTGACCAATATTTTTTGAAGCGACTTCTTTGATTTCTGTAAATGGAACTGCCGACGACGTTTCGTTACGTTCATTGTCTACTGGATCCTGTTCTTTTTTAAGCTCCTCAGTCATACTATCCCTCCTAAAAACTCTTCATAAACAGTGTATCATTTTTTCGCAAAAAAAGTTATTTTAAGTCACCTAAATTTTTTGCACCATGTTTTTGGCAGACTCATCGCTGATCCCGTTACTTTTAAACAAAAAAAACCTTATATCAAATATTTGATATAAGGTTAACTTGCGTGGCGACGTCCTACTCTCACAAAGGGAAACCCTTCACTACAATCGGCGCTAA
>OBJO01000991.1_pt1 | contig 11025 bp, 7 predicted proteins | sample 1481741 | NCBI WGS metagenome assembly OBJO01 (sample SAMN06140803, study PRJEB22556) | human gut metagenome | host: Homo sapiens | place: China: Beijing | collected 2014 | reverse complement strand
ATGAAGGAATTCCAATTCAAATAAAAAATACTAATCGTCCTGAAGATGAAGGAACATTGATCGTTGAAACAACTTGTCATAAACCAGATCATGTTATTACCGGAATCGCCGGTAAAAAGGGATTTGCTACAATCATGATTGAAAAAGATATGATGAATAGTGAAATTGGTTTTGGTCGTAAAGTACTACAAGTATTAGAAGATAATGATTTATCATTTGAACATACTCCTTCAGGAATTGATACAATGACAATTGTCGTTGAGACTGAATCTTTTATTGATAAAGAGCAGGAAATTTTAGCCGGTATTCATCGTGCAGTTCAACCAGATTCAATTGAATTAGAATCTGATCTAGCATTAATTGCAATTGTTGGGCGCGGAATGAAAGATGGTCGTGGAACTGCTGATAAAATCTTCACAGCCCTGGCTCAAGAAAATATTAACATAAAAATGATTGATCAAGGTTCATCAGAATTAAATATTATTGTTGGTGTAAAAAATATTCATTTCAAAAATGCAATTCGTGCTATTTACAAAATGTTTATTACTGAAGAAAAATAAAATTAATATAAAAACATCCTCCTAATATGTAGTGAACCCCTCTGTTTGGGCAATGATGTGTACCCTCTTTACTGGGCAAACCAGTAAGGAGGGTTTTTATATGAAATATGATTATGGATTTAAGTTGAATTGGAATTCCTTCATTACGAATTGGGAAAATAGAATTCTCATGAAGAACACTTGCTCCCATATAAGATAATTCACGTAATTCTTTGTATGTAATTGTACCAATAGTATCAGGATCTTTAACAATTCGCGGATCAGCAATCAAGAAACCAGAAACATCAGTCCAGTTTTCATATAAATCAACATGACCATTTCTTGCAACGATTGAACCAGTTACATCACTTCCTCCACGGGAAAATGTTTTGATTGTTTTGCTGCCATCATTAGCAGAACCATAAAAACCTGGAATAACGGCATTTTTAACGTTACTTAAACGTTTAGATAAAACTGGATCAGTCATTTCTTGATCATAATTACCATGTTCATCAATAAAGATAACTTCACTAGCATCAATAAATTCAAAACCAAGATAGTTAGCTAATACAATTCCATTTAAGTATTCCCCACGGCTAGCGGCATAATCAATTCCAATTTTATCTTGAAAAGCTTTCTTAATAATTTCAAATTCTTTTTCTAAAGAACAATTTAATTTTAATTCGTCAATAATATCTTGATAACGAGCTTTAATTAATTTAAATGTTTCTTCAAAAGTCTTATTATCTTTAGCATTATAAGCTTGATATAATAGGTCAGTCACTTTGATATCATCTTTAAATCTTTTTCCCGGTGCGGATGGTACCACGAAACGACGAGATTTATCACTTTTGATAATATTAGCTACTTTTTTAAATTGAGTTGCATCAGCTAAAGATGAACCCCCAAATTTAACAATTTTATTCATACTGTTCCCCTTTATATAAATGTTTAATAAAAAAATACCATTTTTTAGTGGTTACATCAAGAAATATTTAAGAAAATGATAAAATAAATGAACTTGTCAAAGTATTTTCATGAATTGAAATATTTTTCAGATGATGAAAGGACTAATTAGAGATAAGGATGATACGGTATAATGATAAATATATTAAGGAGGAATAAGAAAAAATGAGTTTTCCTAAAGGATTTTTATGGGGTGGCGCAACAGCTGCCAATCAATTTGAAGGTGCATATAATGAAGATGGTAAAGGACTAAGTACTGCTGATGTAATGACTAATGGAACGCATCAAGAAGCTCGTAGAATTACATACACGATGCCTGATGGAAGTAAACATAGTCAAGCAGTAATGCCATTTAAATCACTTCCTGATGGTGCGGTATTAGAATGTCATGAAGGTGAATATTATCCTTCACATCAAGCAATTGATTTTTATCATCATTATCAAGAAGATATTAAATTATTTGCTGAAATGGGTTTTAACTGTTTTAGATTATCAATCAACTGGGGAAGAATCTTTCCTAATGGTGATGATGAAACACCAAATGAAAAAGGACTAGAATTTTATGATCGAGTTTTTGATGAATGTTTAAAATATGGAATTGAACCGGTAGTAACAATTTCTCATTATGAAACACCATTAAATTTAGCAAATAAATATGGTGGATGGTTAGATCGTCGCTTAGTAGGCTTTTTTGAAAAATATTGTGAAACTATTTTTAAGCGTTATAAAGATAAAGTTAAATATTGGATGACTTTTAATGAAATTAATATTATGGATTTTATGCCACCGTTTGCAGGTGGAGTCTTAAAAAATGATCCACAAAGCCGTGCTCAAGCCGTGTATCATCAATTTATCGCAAGTGCAAAGGTTGTAATCATGGGGCACAAAATTAATCCTGATTTCAAGATTGGGATGATGACAGCTTATGGATCAACATATGCCTTAACATGTAATCCTGATGATGAATTAAAATTAATGTTATCTGACCAACAAAGACATTTCTTTAGTGATGTTCAATGTCGTGGTTTTTATCCAGCTTATAAATTAAAAGAATTTGAGCGTGATGGAGTTAAATTGATTAAAGAACCTGGTGATGATGAGATTTTAAAAGAAGGAACAGTTGACTATATTGGATTTTCATATTATTCAAGCTCTGTAGTCACTACTGATGAAAGTAAAAAAGTAACGGATGGAAACATGTCTACTTCAGTACTTAATCCTTATTTAAAGGCAAGTGATTGGGGTTGGCAAATTGATCCAACTGGCTTAAGATTAGCTTTAAACAGGTTACAAGAACGCTATAACTTACCTTTATTTATTGTTGAAAATGGGTTGGGAGCTATTGATAAAGTTGAAGCAGACGGCTCAATCAATGATGATTATCGTATTGATTATTTAGCTAAACATATTGCTGCAATGAAAGATGCGGTTGAATATGATGGTGTTAATTTAATGGGCTTTACTCCATGGGGATGTATTGATTTAGTTTCAGCTGGAACTGGAGAAATGCGCAAGCGTTATGGTTTCATCTATGTTGATAAGGATGATGATGGTAAAGGACCACTAACAAGAATGAAAAAGAAAAGTTTTTATTGGTATCAAAAAGTAATTAAATCAAATGGAGAAGATTTAAGTAATCAATAATTTAATAATTCTTGGTATTGTGTTACATTTGTAACATATATCAAGGATTTTTTAAAATTAATTTTTCATTTAAAATGATAAATAATAAATGAGCAGATTGAAATTTATTATAGTTATAAAATTATGAGGGTGATTTAAAAGCTATATTAATTATGCTGTTCATAATTTAAAAGCGCTGATGTCTTCTATGTAGGATTATTGAATACCGGGATTGCCCAAAAAATGTATTGAAACACATAGTATAGTGATGAAATAGAGGTAACTTCTATCCTTAATCAAAAAATATTCTTTACAATTGACTTATATAAATAAAAGGGAATGATAATGATTATATTTCATTATCATTCCCTTTTAGTATTTTTGGCTACTTTTATATTTTAACATATTCGGCAAACAAAAACATTAAATATTTAATGTTTTCTTTTTGTGCAAAAAATATTTTTTGTATAGACAAAAGTGGTATGATATTAATAAAGAAGTCATAACATAAGGAGGATAAAAAGTTATGAAGAAGTTAGGGAAAGCGATACTTGGCTTAGCTTTAGCACTGTCGATGTGCTTTAGTATGTTCATTCCAGTGTATGCTGAAGGGGAAACAGTAGATACACTAGTTGGCAGTTTAATCGGTTATTATCGAGATGGTGCTAGAACAGACGTTTTGAGAACTTTGGATACTTTAAAAGAGGTTTCTAAAGATGATTATGATCAATGGCAATCAATCATTGATTATTGGGACTGGATTGAAAACGATATGGTCGAAAATATTGGTGTAGCTCCTGATGGTCTACCAAATGATAATACCCATGCTTTTGTTGTACTAGGTTTTGCATTAAAGAGTGATGGAACAATGCAGCCAGAATTAGTAGGACGATTAGAGACTGCTTTGGCCAGTGCTCAAAAATATCCTAATTCATATATTTTAGTAACTGGTGGTGTAAAGAAAAACGGTTGGACTGAAGGGGACCGGATGCACGACTGGTTAGTTGAACATGGTGTAGCAGATAATCGAATTCTAGTTGAAAATAAATCAGCTAATACAGCACAGAATGCTGAATTTAGTTTTGATATTCTTTATAATCATCCAACAATTAAGAGTATTTCTATGATTACTAGCCAATATCATTTAAAACGTGGAACAATCTTATACTATGCGGAATCATTAATTCGAGCACGTGAGTTAGGGAAGACGCCAATTAAATTAAATGGTAATGCAGGATGGTACCGGGAAGATAAAACTAGTGAAACATTATCACAAAAAGCTAGCAGTTTATCACAAATTGCTGGAGTTTCTATTCCTTATGGTGAAAAATTACCAAAATCTAAATTAACAGGAATTGAAGTTACTGGTAAAAATACTTATACTGTTGGAGATGCATTAGATATCATAGTTACTTCAACTTATGATACTGAATATAGTCGTGATGTTACAGGTCTTGCTAAAATTATTGGATTTGATGCTAATAAAGTCGGTAAACAAAATGTAGTTGTAGTTTATACGGAAACTTTACATCATTCTACAAGTAGTTCTGAAGATGTAACTATGACAGCTGAATTTGAAGTTGAGGTAAAAACAGCTCCAATTACAGTTCCAGTAAACCCACAGCCAACCCCAGATAAACCTGTAAATGCAGTAAATACTGGAGATAACAGCCCATTGGCAATAATGACGATGGTAGCAGGGTTAGCAGCTGCTGGAATGTTTTTAGCAAAAAGAAAAGAAAATTAATAGCTATAGTGAAAGCTGAATCGCAAAATGATTCAGCTTTTTTTAGTATATCAATGATAATGGAATTAAGTTTTATTTATTGAATAATATTTGTTTGACCGTAATCTTAAAATATTGTAAGATTATATTAATAAGACGGGAACTGCCCGTCATTTTCTTTAGGTTAGAGGTTATAATTATGAAAGATAAAAAATTAACAATGAGTGATATTGCAAAAATGGCTGGTGTTGGCAAGAGTACAGTATCACGGTATTTTAATGGTGGTTATATCAAAGAAGAAACGCGTTTAAAATTAAAAAAAGTAATTGATGAAAATAATTATGAACCGAGCACATTAGCGCAATCATTGAAAGCAAAATATACTAAGGTAATTGGTATTGTAGTACCTTGTCTTGATTCAATTACAACATCTCGTGTTTTGATGACGATGGATCAGTATTTAAAAGATCATGGTTATACAACTTTAATAATAAATACCAATCATGATGAAATGCGAGAATTAACTTCGATTGAACAGTTATGGCGAATGAATGTTGATGGAATTATTTTAATGGCAACGGCAGTAACGATGGCACATCAAAATATTGCTGCAAAATTAGATATTCCACTATTATTTGTGGCACAGCGTTATGGAGCAGGAGTCTCTATCATTAATGATGATTATAGTGCTGGATATGAAGTTGGAAAATATGCAGCATATATGGGGCATCGTAAGATTTGTTATATCGGTGTAAGTGGTAAGGATGAGGCTGTAGGAATTTATCGTAAAGATGGTGTGATCAATGGTTTAAGGGACAACGGAGTAAGCAGCGTTGATTTATTAGAAACTGATTTTTCATTAGAAAAGGCTCATCTTATTGCTCTTGATTATCTAAAAAAGAAACAGCCAACTCTATTTATCGGAGCAACTGATAATATCGCTTTGGGGTGTTTAAAAGCAATTAATGAGTTAAAATTAAAGATGCCTGATGACATTTCTTTAATTGGTTTTGGGGGTTATGAGACTTCTCAATTTATTAATCCCAGTCTTTCGACAGTTAGATTTAATAATGAAGAAACTGGAATTAAAGCAGGTCAAACAATCATTGATTTAATTGAAGGGAATGTTGTTGATAATTTACAGTTAATTGGATATACCTTAATTAAGGGACAAAGTGTCAAAGATTTAAATAAATAAAAGTGATGATGTTTTAATAAAAAACATCTTTTTTTATTAAAAATGTGGTATCGGTTTCAGCTTTTTGTTAAAAAGTATTGACAGGGTCACAACAATCGCTTATAGTATGTTTATGGAACCGATACCATAGAGGAGGATAAAACATGGATTATAACAAAATTGCCAAAGAAATAATTAATTGTGTTGGTGGTAAAGAAAACATTACGGGGGCAATGCATTGTGCAACTAGGCTACGTTTAAATCTAGTTGATGAAAGCAAGGTTGATGAAGAATCATTAACTGATATTGATGTTGTGAAGGGAACTTTTTTAGCTAAAGGGCAATATCAAATTATTTTAGGACCAGGTCTAGTTAATTTGGTATGTGACGAAGTAACAAATATTTTAGGAATTAAAACTGACAGTACGCTCCAAGTAGAAAAAGTAGAAGAAAAAGGAAACTTATTACAACGTGCAGTTCAGTTATTAAGTGATATTTTTGTTCCAATTATTCCTGCCATCGTTGCTGGCGGATTGTTAATGGGAATTAATAATATTTTAACAGCTCAAGGACTATTTTTTGCTAATAAAAGTTTGATTGAAGCATATCCGCAATGGGCTGATTTAGCATCAATGATTAATTTATTTTCAAACGCTGCATTTACTTTTTTACCAGTGTTAATTGGATTTAGTGCTACTAAAAAGTTTGGTGGGAATCCATATTTAGGTGCAGCTTTAGGAATGATCATGGTTCATCCGGATCTACTAAATGCTTATTCGTATGGTAAAGCAGGAGTAGAAGTACCAGTATGGAATATTTTTGGACTATCAATTGAAGCAGTAGGGTATCAAGGAACGGTTTTACCTGTATTAGGGGTATCTTGGATCTTAGCTAACATTGAAAAACGTTTACACAAAGTGACACCAACTTGGCTGGACAATCTTACAACACCATTATTAGCAACGTTAATTACTGGTTTTATTACTTTTATTTTAGTTGGCCCATTATTAAGAGAAGCCGGGGTCTTATTATCTGATGGAATATCATGGATGTATAATACGCTAGGATTATTCGGAGGTGCAATCTTTGGATTTTTCTATGCACCAATTTGTTTAACAGGAATGCATCATAGTTTTATTGCAGTTGAAACACAATTATTGGCATCGATCAAGACAACAGGTGGATCATTCATTTTTCCAACTGCATCAATGTCAAATGTTGCTCAAGGGGCAGCAGTTATTGCAATTTTATTAGTAACTAAAGACAAAAAATTAAAAAGTATTTGTTCAGCTTCAGGTATTTCAGCGTTATTAGGAATTACTGAGCCTGCAATGTTTGGAGTAACTTTAAAACTTAAATATCCATTTATTGCAGCTATGGTAGGTTCAGCAGTTGGAAGTGCTTATTTAGCGGCAACAAAAACACTTGCTAATGCTTTAGGGGCAGCAGGTATACCAGGTTTCTTATCAATCGATCCTAAGAATTATTTGAATTTTGCAATTGGGATGGTCTTAAGTATTGCAGTGTCATTTGTTTTAACAATTATATTATATAAACGTGATATGGCTAAACAACCTACTCAAGATAGTGAACTGCCAACTGAAGCTAAAGAAGTAAAAACAAACATTATCACTGCACCGCTAGCTGGGAAAGTAGCTTCAATAACGGAAGCACCAGATGAGATTTTTGCACAAAAAATGATGGGTGATGGGGTAGTTATCTTTCCTACAGAAAATATTTTAGCAGCTCCGATTGATGGTGAAATTACAATGATCTTTCCTACAAAGCATGCTTTAGGAATTAAAAGTAATGATGGAATTGAAATTCTTATTCATGTAGGTTTGGATACTGTAAAACTTGAAGGAAAACCATTTAATTTATTTGTTACTGAAGGTCAAAAAGTAAAACAAGGTGATAAATTAATGGAAATTGATTTTGCGATGGTTGAAGCAGCAGGATGTCCAATTGCGACACCATTAGTTATTACAAGTCAAAATCAATTTGAAATTATTAATCTTGGAACATGTAGTTTAAATCAAGATATAATCAAATTAGACTAGGAGAAATAGTTATGACCTGTTTAAATAATGAACAAATCAAAAAATTAGAAAAACAAGCAAGTAATGATGAATATCGCCTTAATTATCATTTAATGCCACCTACTGGATGGTTAAATGATCCTAATGGATTATGTCAGTTTGAAGGGATTTATCATCTTTACTATCAATATGCACCAGACGATTGCTTTGGAGGTGATAAATATTGGGGACATTATAGTACAAAGGATTTTATTACTTTTAAAAATGAACCTGTTGCCCTGTTTCCTGATTGTTCTTTAGATGCTGGAGGTGCTTATTCTGGCTCAACAATAATCAAGGATAATAAAATGTATGTTTACTATACCGGTAACGTAAAATATCCTGGGAAACATGATTATATTCATACTGGTCGTGACCATAATACAATTATGGTTATAAGTGATGATGGAATTAATTTTGGTGAAAAAGTATGTCTAATGAAAAATGACGATTATCCAGATGACTTGACTTTGCATGTTCGAGATCCGCAAATTATTAAAAATGGTGATCATTATTATATGATTTTAGGAGCTAGAACAAATCAAGATGTTGGCTGTTGTTTATTATATCGAAGTGATGATCTGGTTAATTACAAACTAGTTAATCGCATTATTTCTAATGAACCATTTGGCTATATGTGGGAATGCCCTAATCTAGTTAAATTTGATGAGCAGATGATTTTATTTTGCTGTCCGCAAGGAGTAGAAACAGCAGGTTATGATTATGAGAATCTATATCAGAACGGTTATTATTTAATCAACGGTGATCTTGAAAAAGATTATAGATTAAGTGAATTTATTGAATTTGATCATGGCTTTGATTATTATGCTCCACAATTATTTATTGATGAGCAAGGAAGAACTATTATTATTGGCTGGATGGGGATGCCCGATGTCCCTTATACGAATCCAACAACCAAATATAATTGGCAACACGCTTTTACGCTTCCACGTGAGCTAACCTTTAAAAATAATAAAGTATATCAATTACCAATAAGTGAAACTAAATCGTTGAGAAAAGCTAAATAATTAATTTGTCTAATCATGAAAAAATATCTTGTAAAGGCAATATATATGAGTTATATTTACCGATAAATAATCGTGATTTTACTCTAACATTACGAAATGATGCAGTTATTGATTATCACAGTAATTTGTTGACATTTTCAATGGGTGCAAGTGGTTATGGTCGTGATTCACGACATATCGTTATTGATGATCTATCAAATATGACGATTTATAGTGATACTTCATCATTAGAAATATTTTTCAATGATGGAGAATATGCACTTACAACACGTATATATGATCATAGTAGCAACCTTGAAATATCTATTGACACAGAAATTCAATGTACTTACTATGAGCTAAATAGTTATCAGATAGTTTAGGTATCTGAAGAGGTCGTGACCAGGTTACGACTTTTTTATTTTCTTAGTATGACATTTGTCACTTTAAAATTGTGATGAAAGCAGTTACTATATAATTACAAATGTAATGTATAAAGAAATAGGGGGAATTTATGGAAATCAAAAATAATCAAAAAACAATTGTTAAAATGATGGTATTTCTTTGCCTCTGTATTACGTTGATGATTTTTGGATTTTATAGTTATCCAGATTTTAAAGCAACAGTAGGACAACAGCGTTTTGGGGCAACCTATATGACGATGAATAATCCATTTTTTGAAGTGATTAATAATGAGATAAAAAAAGCGGTTGAAGCGAATGGAGATGTCTTGATTACACTTGATCCAATTTTAGATGTTGATAAGCAGAATGAACAAATATTAGATTTGATTGACCAGCGTGTTGATGCGATTTTTGTTAATCCGATTGATGCTAAAAAAATAGAAATTGGATTAAAAGCAGCAAAAAAAGCTAAGATTCCGGTTATTGTAGTTGATGCCCCTATTTATGATGAGTCATTAGTAAATTGTTCAATTGCTTCTAACAATTATGATGCAGGTGTTTTATGTGCAAAAGATATGATGAGTAAACGAGATCATGCTAAGATTATTTTATTAGAGCATGCTACTGCAAAGTCTGCGGTAGAACGTATTCAGGGATTTCTTGATACTATTGCTAGTAATGCTAATTATCAAGTTATAAATCGTGCTGACTGTGATGGTCAAATTGAGATTGCAATGCCAACGATGAAACAGATGCTAAAAGAAACTCCTGATGTAGATGTTGTTATGGCATTAAATGATCGTAGTGCTTTAGGAGCATTGGCAGCGATTGAATCAATGGAAATAGATAATGTTTTAGTTTATGGAGTCGATGGTTCGCCTGATGTTAAAGAATTGATCAATACTGGACTGATTCAGGCAACAGCAGCTCAATCACCTGTCAAAATGGGACAGTTAGCTTATCAAAAAGCGAAAGCGTTATTAGAAAATAAGAAGATTGAAAAGAAAATAGAAGTACCAGTAGAGTTGATTAGCCGTGATAATATTTCTAACTTTGAGTTAACGGGGTGGCAATGATGCAATACAGTGAGTATCGCTCTGTATCGTCAATTAAAAATATGATGATCATAATCAATTTTATTATTATTTTATTTGAAGCTAGTATTATTTTATTTTCAACAAAATATGTTTGTAATAATTTGATGGGGCGCGATTTTTTAGATACATTAGCATATTTACCAAAGAATCCGACTAAAGTATTTATTTATTCAATTATAGGATTTGCATTGTTGGTAATGATTATGTTCATTAGAAAATCTGAGAATTTTCAAGTTCGAAATGGACGAGTCATTTGTAATGGATTAGAAATAATTTTATGTTTCTGGATTATTTATAATCTTTATATGGGCTATAATGGAATAGCTTTATTAGTGTTTGCAGATATAATTTTTAATACCAAAAATGGGCGCAATACAATGGTTATTATCGGGTTTATTTTAATTATTT
>OBJO01000990.1_pt1 | contig 11056 bp, 8 predicted proteins | sample 1481741 | NCBI WGS metagenome assembly OBJO01 (sample SAMN06140803, study PRJEB22556) | human gut metagenome | host: Homo sapiens | place: China: Beijing | collected 2014 | reverse complement strand
GGCACAACACAGAATAATACAAAAGCAACAATTAAAAAAATCCAGTAAATGGAATGTAAAAATGGGAAGCCGCAGTCAGGAGCTTCCCATTTTTGTTCATTATTGCATAAATGGCAAAACTGTGCTATATTTACCAATATATGATTTTAGCGTGGGGAAATATGTGGACATCGATACAGTAAAATCAGTTAAATTTTTTTATATACGGAGGTTGTGATGAAAGTAGTATTACTTGCAGGTGGATTTGGAACAAGAATTAGTGAGGAGAGTCATCTGAAACCAAAGCCAATGATTGAAATCGGAGGAAAGCCGATTTTATGGCACATTATGAAAGAATATTCCCATTATGGGTATAATGACTTTATCATCTGCTGTGGTTATAAGCAGTATGTGATTAAGGAGTGGTTTGCAGATTATGCGCTTCACAATTCGGATGTGACATTTGACTTTACACAGGGCGGTAAGATGACAGTTCACAATAACTTTTCAGAACCATGGAAGGTTACACTCGTTGATACCGGTTTAAATACCATGACAGGCGGACGTGTAAAGAGAATCCAGCCGTATGTCGGAGATGAAACCTTTATGCTCACTTATGGCGATGGTGTCTGTGATGTGAATATCAATGAACTGGTGAAGTTCCATCAGTCCCACGGCAAGATTGCAACGATGACATCTGTCAGTGTCGGACAGCGTTTCGGCGTACTTGATATTGATGAGAACAATACCATCCGTGCATTCCGCGAAAAGCAGGATTCTGACGGAAGCCGTATTAATGCGGGATACATGGTATTAGAACCGAAGATTTTTGATTTTATTGAAGGCGATTCCACAGTATTTGAAAAGGCACCGCTTGAAAAATGTGCCGAACTCGGAGAATTAAAGGCATACAACTACAACGGTTTCTGGCAGTGCATGGATACCAAGAGAGAAATGGAAAAATTAGAAGAACTCTGGCAGTCCGGCAAAGCACCTTGGAAGTCATGGGAATAAGGAGAACGACAATGGATTTGAGTTTTTATAAAGGCAAAAAAGTCCTGATTACAGGACACACAGGATTTAAAGGAAGCTGGCTTTGCAGAATCCTTGTAGGCGCAGGCGCACAGGTGACAGGCTATTCCCTGACACCGCCGACCGAGCCGAATCTTTTTTCAATGGCAGATGTCGAAGATAAAATGGAATCTGTCATCGGAGATATCCGTGATTTAGCACATTTAAAAGAAGTCTTTGAAAAGGTCCAGCCGGAAATCGTACTGCACCTTGCAGCACAGCCGATTGTACGCGATTCCTATAAAGACCCGGTATATACCTATGAAACCAATGTTATGGGAACGGTCAATATCTGCGAATGTGTACGTATCAATCCGTGTGTAAAGTCCTTTTTAAATGTCACAACGGACAAGGTTTACGAAAATAAGGAATGGGCATGGGGTTATCGTGAAAATGAACCGCTGGACGGATATGATCCGTATTCTAACAGTAAGTCCTGCTCAGAGCTGGTTACACACAGCTATATCAACTCCTTCTTTAATGATATGCCGGTAGCCGTATCGACCGCAAGAGCCGGAAATGTTATCGGCGGCGGCGATTTTGCCAATGACAGAATCGTACCGGACTGTGTCCGTGCGGCATTAAAGAAAGAAGATATTATTGTAAGAAATCCACATTCCACAAGACCGTACCAGCATGTCTTAGAACCACTGGCAGCATACCTTTTAATTGCGATGAAGCAGTACGAAGACAAGTCTTATGCGGGATTTTATAATGTAGGACCGGATGAGAGTGACTGTATTACCACAGGCAATCTTGTGGATACATTCTGTGCAAAATGGGGCGAAGGTTTAAAGTGGGTCAACAAGTATGACGGCGGTCCTCATGAGGCTAACTTCTTAAAGCTGGACTGCTCAAAGTTAAAGACAACCTTTGGCTGGAAGCCGGTATGGAATTTTGATACAGCAATTGAAAAGAGCGTGGCGTGGTCTAAGGTCTATGCGGCAGGCGGAGATATTCCTGCATGTATGGACGCACAGATTGCGGAATTTTTTGATAAATAAAGACAAATCCGATGAACAACAGAAAGGAATTATAGAATGTTTGAAAATAAGAATGAATTAGAAGCAAGAGAAGAGATTTTATCCTTTGTAGATGAATACTGTAAAAAATATCATGCAAAAAAAGAATATCACGAAGGTGACAGAATCTCCTACGCAAGCCGTGTTTATGACAGTGCAGAAATGAAGAATCTTGTGAATTCCGCACTGGAATTCTGGCTGACAGCAGGTCACTACACAGATGAATTTGAAAAGAAATTCGGTGAATACTTAAATGTAAAGTATGTATCGGTTGTAAACTCCGGTTCATCTGCCAACTTAAACGCATTTATGGCACTGACTTCCCCGCTGTTAGGTGACAGAAGAATTAAAAGAGGGGACGAGGTTATCACGGTTGCAGCAGGTTTCCCGACAACCGTAACACCGGCAATCCAGTACGGTGCAGTACCGGTATTTGTGGATGTAACGATTCCTCAGTACAATATTGATGTTACAAAGTTAGAAGAAGCATACAGCGAAAAGACAAAGGCTGTCATGATTGCACATACACTCGGTAATCCGTTTGATTTAACTGCCGTAAAGGATTTCTGCGATAAGCACAACTTATGGCTTGTTGAAGATAACTGTGATGCACTCGGTTCTAAGTATAACTATAAGGGTGAAGAAAAGTTCACAGGTACAGTCGGTGACATCGGAACATCCAGCTTTTATCCGCCACACCACATGACAATGGGCGAAGGCGGTGCTGTTTATACAAACAACCCACTGTTAAATAAGTGTATCCGTTCTTTCCGTGACTGGGGACGTGACTGTGTCTGCCCGTCCGGCAGGGACAACCTGTGCGGACACCGTTTTGACAAGCAGTACGGTGAACTTCCGTTAGGATATGACCACAAGTATGTATATTCTCATTTCGGATATAACTTAAAGGCAACCGATATGCAGGCAGCAGTCGGCTGTGCACAGCTTGAAAAATTCCCTTCTTTCGTAGAAAGAAGAAGACATAACTTTGACCGTTTAAGAGCGGCACTCGAAGGTATTCAGGATAAGGTAATTTTACCGGTACCGTGTGAAGGTTCACGTCCAAGCTGGTTTGGTTTCTTAATTACGGTAAAAGAAGGCATTGACAGAAAGAAAGTTGTTGAATACATTGAAAACCACGGTGTACAGACAAGAAATCTGTTTGCGGGCAACTTAATCAAGCACCCATGCTTTGACGAAATGCGTGCAACAGGAGAAGGTTTCCGTGTAGTCGGCGGATTAGACAACACAGACCGTATTATGAACGATACGTTCTGGGTAGGTGTATATCCGGGCATGACAGACGAAATGATTGACTATATGGCAAAGACCATTACGGAGGCTGTAAACCAGTAAACAATGAGTGAAAAAAACAAGGCACTGATAAACCAGATTATCCGTTTTGGGCTGGTCGGCATATCCAATACGATTGTATCCTATGTTATTTATGCCGTAGCGTTTGCACTGACAGATAATTATTTTCTTGCAAATGTGTTAAGCTGGCTGTTAAGCGTTCTGCACGCTTACATCTGGCAGAATGTATTTGTATTTAAAGAAGATAAAAATGTACAAAAGAGAGTCTGGTGGAAGGTTCTTTTAAAGACGTATGCAGCATACGCATTTACCGGGCTGCTGCTCAACAACCTTTTGCTGTGGCTGTGGGTGGACGTCATTGACATTTCAAGATTCTGTACGGGAATTGCCAATGGGCTTACGGGAATCGGCATTGTGCTGACGGACAGGGAGCTTTCAGGATATCTGGGACCGGTGCTGAATATGTTTGTCACGATACCGGTGAATTTTGTAATGAATAAATTCTGGGCATACCGCCAAAAGGAGTAAGTATGAAAGTAAAATTATCGTCATATGTTTCACAGTTTCTTGTAGATCACGGCATTACCCATGCCTTTACCGTTACAGGCGGTGGTGCAATGCACTTAAATGACAGTCTGGGACATCAGGAAGGACTGACCTGTGTATACAATCATCATGAACAGGCATGTGCAATTGCGGCAGAAAGCTATGCAAGAATTCATAATAAGATTGCAGCACTTTGTGTTACAACGGGACCGGGCGGTACAAATGCAATGACCGGTGTTGTCGGAGGCTTTCTGGATTCGATTCCGATGCTTGTTATTTCCGGTCAGGTGCGTTTTGACACGACAGCTAGAAGTACGGGACTTGCGCTCCGCGCCATGGGCGACCAGGAATTTGATATTACAAAGTCAGCGGCAGCGATGACAAAATATGCCGAAATGGTGACAGATCCGAAGCGTATCCGTTACTGTCTTGAAAAGGCATATTATATTGCAACGACTGGCAGACCGGGTCCGTGCTGGATTGATATTCCGGTGAATTTTCAGGGAAGCTATATCGAAACGGAAGAACTGGAAGGGTTTGACCCGGCAGAATATGAAGCGGAGCAGGCACCGGCAATTCCCGATGAAACGGTTGACCTTATTCTCGATAAAATCCGCAGTGCAAAGCGCCCGGTATTTTATGCGGGAAACGGTATCCGCATTTCCGGTGGATATGAAGATTTCCGCAAAGTTGTGGAACTGCTTGGCATTCCGGTAGCGACGGGCTGGGACAGCATTGATGCCATTGAAGACGAACACCCGCTGTATGTGGGACGCGGCGGCATTATGGGCGACCGCGCCGGTAACTTTGCCGTACAGAACGCGGACTTAGTCTTTGCGTGCGGCAACCGTTTAAGTATCCGTCAGGTGGGCTATAACTGGAAGACATGGGCAAGAGAAGCCTATGTCATTGTCAATGATGTGGATGAAGCTGAGTTAAAGAAGCCGACCCTGCATGTGGATTTACCGGTATGGGGCGATGCAAAGGAACTGCTTGCAAAAATGGTTTCACGCCTTGAGGCAGAACAGGCAGCCGGAAATACACCGTTATTTAAAGAGAGCAGCTGGGTAGAAAGATGTCAGGAATGGAAGGCAAAGTATCCGGTTGTACAGAAAAAACATTATGAAGACACGAAGCATACCAATGTGTATGCGTTTATTAAAGAATTAAGCAGCCGTCTGTCAGAAGGACAGGTGACGGTTGTCGGCAACGGCTCAGCATGTGTAGTCGGAAGCCACGCTTATGTCATTAAAAAAGGACAGCGCTTTATTATCAACTCTGCGATTGCTTCCATGGGATATGACCTTCCGGCAGCAATCGGTGCGGTAGTTGCAGAACACGGCAATCTTGCATTAAACAGAGAAGCGTTAAAGCATGCCGATATTAAAGATGTGATTTTAGTCACAGGGGACGGCAGTATCCAGATGAATATTCAGGAATTACAGACGATTATCCATCATCAGATGCCGGTAAAGATATTTGTAATCAATAATCAGGGGTATCATTCAATCCGTCAGACACAGACGAATCTGTTTGAGAAGCATTTTGTCGGTATCGGACCGGAAAGCGGCGATTTAAGCTTCCCGGATATGGGCAAATTAGCGCCGGCTTACGGTTATCCGTTCTTTAGATGTGAAACCAATGCACAGCTTGATGAAACCATTTCAAAGGTGCTGGCAGTTAAAGGACCGGCAATCTGTGAGATTATGGTGTCTACCGAACAGAAATTTGAACCGAAGTCAGCGACAAAGCGGTTAGAAGACGGTACACTCGTATCGCCGCCGCTGGAAGACTTAGCACCGTTCCTTGACAGGGATGAATTTTACAGTAATATGATTATAAAGCCGATTTCATAAGGGAGAAGAAATTGAAACGAGCAGTTATTACGGGACCGACCGGTGCAATTGGAACAGCACTGATTGCAGAACTGATAAGCCACGGAATTGAAGTGGAAGCAGTTGTAAGACCGGATTCCAGAAGAACAGATAATATTCCAAAGTCACCGCTGGTACACATTGTGCCGTGTGATTTAAAAGAATTAAAAACATTGCATGAAAAGATAGAACACGCAGACGTATTTTACCACTTTGGCTGGGACGGGACGTTTGGCAACAGCCGTAACAACGCTTACGGACAGCTTGAAAATGTCCGTTATGCGTTAGATGCCGTAGAAGCTGCCGCTGCACTGGGCTGTACGACATTTGTCGGCGCCGGCTCACAGGCAGAATACGGACGGGTGGAAGGCAGCTTAAATGCGTCTACACCGGCATTTCCCGAAAACGGCTACGGGATTGCAAAGCTCTGTACAGGTCAGATGACAAAAATCCTTTGTGAACAGAAGGGTATCCGCCATATCTGGACAAGGATTCTCAGCATTTACGGACCGTTTGATGGGGCAAAGACAATGGTTATGAGTACGATTGTCAGCCTTCTGAAAGGCGGGCGGCCGCAGTGTACCGCAGGAGAACAGATGTGGGATTACCTTTACAGCGCGGATGCAGGATATGCCATGTATCTTCTCGGAGAGAAAGGCGTGTCCGGTAAGACTTACTGTATCGGCGGTGGAACGGCAAGACCGCTTCGGGAATACATCGAAGCAATCCGTGATGCGGCAGCACCGGGGGCAGAGATTGGATTTGGAGAAATTCCTTATCAGGAAAAGCAGGTGATGTATCTGTGCGCAGATATTTCCGATCTGGAAAAAGACACAGGCTTTGCGCCGCGTGTAACGTTTGCGGAGGGAATTGAAAAAACCGTAGACTGGTGCAGGAAGAATTACGTATAAAGGAATAGAAGCGATGAAAAAGATTAGTATTATGGTGCCATGCTATAACGAGGAAGAAAATGTGGTTCCGTTAAGCGAGGCATTGATTGCGATGTTTGAAAAAGACCTCCCGCAGTATGATTATGAAATTTTGTTTATTGATAACGATTCAAGAGATACAACAAGGGTGAAGTTAAGAGCACTCTGTGAGAATAACAAAAAAATCAAAGCGATTTTTAATGCAAAGAATTTCGGTCAGTTTAATTCACCGTATTACGGCATTTTACAGACCGAGGGTGACTGTACGATTCCGGTCTGTGCGGATTTCCAGGACCCGATTGATGTTATTCCGCGGCTTGTTGCAGAGTGGGAAAAAGGATATAAAATTGTCTGTGCGGTAAAGACCAGCAGTAAGGAAAATCCGGTGATGTATTTCCTGCGTTCCTGCTACTACAAGATGATTAAGAAAATGTCTTCTGTAGACCAGATTGAGCATTTTACGGGCTTTGGACTGTATGATAAAAGCTTTGTACAGGTTCTGCGCGATTTAAAGGACCCGATTCCGTTTATCCGTGGCATTGTCGGCGAGCTGGGCTTTAAGCGCACGGAGATTGAATATACACAGGCACAAAGACGTGCCGGCAAGACCCATAACAATTTTTATACGTTGTATGATGCGGCAATGCTAAGCTTTACGTCTTATACGAAAATCGGGCTGCGTATTGCAACCTTTTTAGGCGCTGCCTGCGCAGGACTCAGTGTCATTGTGGCAATTATTTATTTTATTCTGAAATTAATATACTGGAACAGATTCCAGGCAGGTATGGTTCCACTGATTATTTTAGTCAGCCTGACCAGTTCACTCCAGCTGTTCTTTATCGGACTGCTTGGGGAATATATATTAAGCATGAACAAGCGTCTGATGAACAGACCGCTGGTAGTGGAAGAAGAACGACTCAATTTCAAACCGGAGAAGCCGGAACAGGAATAACGCTTTGAGCAGATTGGAGATTGTATGAAGTGTGTAATACTTGCCGGAGGCAGTGGTGACAGCCTTTGGCCGCTCTCAAGAAAAAATTATCCGAAGCAGTTTATGAATATTAAAGAGGGACGATCTTTATTGCAGGAAACGGTTGTCAGAAATATGCCGTTTTGCGATGAATTTATTATTGTGACAAAGGAAAGCTACCGCAATATTGTAAACGGTCAGATGAAAGCATTCCAGAGCCTCAAGTATCGTGTTGTACTTGAAGGCAGTCCAAAGGGAACCGCTGCGGCAATTATGCTTGGCAGCCAGTTCTGCAACCAGTCCGAACTGGTGTTTGTTGTGACGGCTGACAACCTGATTGAGGGGCAGGAATATAAGGATGCAATTATTCGGGCAAAGGAGCTTGCAAAACAGGGCAGTATTGTTGCACTTGGTGTAAAGCCGGCAAAGAAAAATTCCAATTTCGGATATCTGTTAAGAGATGAGGAAAATGTCCTTAAATTTATTGAAAAAATCCGTCTGGACGATGATGAGAGCTTTGGCTATGACGATGGATTTTTATGGAACAGCGGTATGTTTTTATACCGTGCAGGGGATTTAATCAATGCGGCGAGAGCAATTTGTCCGGAACTCTATGATACCTGCCGGATGGCAAAGCGGAAGGTTGCAGCAATCCGCCGTACCGTGCGTTTTTCGCAGAAGGTCATGAATGACATTCCACAAGGCAGTATTGAGCGCCTGATTTTTGAAAAGTTAAAGGATATGAAGGTCGTGGAAACGGCATTCCGCTGGAAAGATGTCGGGAATGTCTGCGACTTAGATGAAAATTCAAGTGTATCCCACAGCGAAAATGTCTTAAAAAACCACTGTGAAGATGTAATGGTTATTAACAGTGCAGACAGACAGCTTGTGGTGACAAATGATATTCAGGATGTTGTTGTTGTAAATACCGAAGATGCCGTTTACGTATCTTCCAAGGAACGCGTTGATGACATTAAAAATATTATTTCCGAGAATAAAGAAAAGTATGAAAATTACTTTGATTATAACCGGATTTCTTACAGAGAATGGGGAATCCATGAACTGCTTAATGCCTCAGACGGTTACAAGGTCAAAAAGGTAACGGTATTTCCGGGCATGAGCATGAATCTGCATCAGCATGAAATGCGCAGTGAGCATTGGTCTGTTGTAGAAGGAACGGCAACGATTACATTAGGAACGAAAACAAAAGACTATCATAAGTATGAAAGTGTTTTTGTCCCGATTGGCATGAAGCATAAGGTTGCCAATAAAACCGATAAAAATGTAGTCATTATCGAAGTCGGTATCGGTGAAATCTTATCCGAAAGCGATATGGTAAAGATATACAGTCAGGAAAGTGACGGAACGGCAGAGGACAATTATGTCAAAGCTGCTAACGAGCCGGTTGTCAAGTTAGATCCGGCGTTTAAGGATAATTTGTGGGGCGGCACAAAGCTTCGCACGGTATTCGGTAAAAAGTGTGATTATGATGTTATCGGCGAAAGCTGGGAGCTTTCCGCACACCCGGACGGACAGAGCCGGATTGCAGACGGCAGATATAAGGGCATGCTCTTTAATGACTATCTATCCATTATCGGAAAAGAGGCGCTTGGCTGGAAGTGTCAGGCACAGGATCGTTTTCCGGTACTGATTAAATTTATTGATGCAAAGCAGGCATTATCAATCCAGATTCATCCTGATGATGAATATGCACTGGAAAATGAAGGCGAATACGGAAAGAACGAGATGTGGTATGTCATTGACTGTGAGCCGGGTGCATACCTTTACTGCGGACTTTCAAAGGACGTATCCAAAGAGGAGATTGAAGAACGTATTGCGAACAATACGATTACAGAGGTGTTAAACCGCATAGATGTAAAGCCGGGCGATGTCGTTATGGTAAAAGCAGGAACAATCCATGCGATTGGTGCGGGCATTTTAATCTGTGAAATCCAGCAGAATTCCAACAGTACATACCGCATGTACGATTACGACAGAAGGGATAAGTTCGGCAATCCGCGTGAACTGCACGTTGCAAAGGCACTGGACGTTGTCGATACCAAAGCCTATGTCAAGGATGAAAACTGCGAAGTGATTCTGGAGAAAAACGATGCCTATACACTGGAACGTCTGGTACAGTGCAAGTATTTTGAATGCCTGAAATATGACATTTATTCAGAAGTCAAAATCGGCATGGATGAAACATCTTTCCTGTCTGTTTTATTTATTTCCGGTGAGGGAACCATTGAAACGGATGACGGCAATAAGACGATGCCGTACAAGGCAGGCGAAAGCTTCTTTATCAGCGCTGGCAAGCGTTCGGTTGTAATAAAGGGAACAGGAACCTGTATCGTTACGCATGTTTAAAATGAAAACTATAAAAGCAAAAGCACACAGGTGTTAAAAATGATGAAAAAAAAGAGCGTAAAAGCAGCATTTTATGCAGGGGCGGTAATACTTGCCTGTTTTTACCTGCTGGTATTGTGGTGGGGTAAAAATCCGGACGTAGGACTGGAATACAGAATGTATTATCTGACCCATGAGCTTTCTGACTGGCCGGGCTACGGAAAACTGTCCTATGAACCGGGAACGACAGAATATTGTACGACACTCAAAGATAAAGACGGAAATGAGCGCAGTATCAATGTATGCCGCCGCAAGGGAAAAGGCTGGAAGGAAGACCAGTACGAGGGCAGTACAAACAGCGGAAAGGACGCATATCTTTACTACGTGTTAAACCGCACGGCAGAGAATGCCTCCTATCAGTGTGAAGTCACGGAGTTTGCGGGAAACGGCAGGGTCGAAGTTTACTGCAACGACAGAAAAATCGGAGAAATACAGGGTACAGGAACATTTACATTTGAAATCGGAAAACTTGAGGAAAAGGAATGTGACACGATTCATTTTGTGGCAGATAATGTGACATTCTGTCTGTGGAGCAGTGCCATTCTTTAAAATAAAGGAGTTATATGAAAGAGAAAGTGAACGTTTTGGCAAAGAAATTAAAGCCATACAGTATCCCGGGGGCGATTACCCTGGCAGTTGTATTAATTACGCTGATTTTAAAAGGAATCTGGCCGTTTGGCGAAAACCGGATTGATTATTTTGACAATATGCAGCAGATCGCGCCGCTGTATGCACATCTGTGGGATTTCATGCACGGAAAGGCATCGCTGTGGTTTGACTGGTATACGGGACTCGGAACGAATGTATCCATGAGTATTTCAGCCTTTTCAATGTTAAGTCCTTTTAATCTGCTGTTATATTTAGTCCCGAGAAACCTCATTTTAGAGAGCATTTCCATACTGACGGCAGTAAAAATGGTATTTATGTCCGTTGCAATGTATGCAT
>OBJO01000986.1_pt1 | contig 11099 bp, 7 predicted proteins | sample 1481741 | NCBI WGS metagenome assembly OBJO01 (sample SAMN06140803, study PRJEB22556) | human gut metagenome | host: Homo sapiens | place: China: Beijing | collected 2014 | reverse complement strand
TTCTCACTTGGTTGTCGTTCACTTTCAACCCGTCGTCGTCGCCAAGTGTTCGCTGTACGTTCCATTAGCCGTTTTCACGGGTACGCACTTGTATTACATTAATTTGTACAGGTAAAATATGAGTAAAGGATTTCATTTTATTCGCCCGATGCAATAATTAATGTACACAACCCACGGGCGTGATAACACGTGATCTGAACGAGCCGAAACGTTTTTAAATTCAAATGTTTTTTTGAAAAGTCATAAATAGGTTATGAGATCGTAAAATTCGATTTTAAAAAAAAATTCGATTTTATAGACCATATTTCATCAGTTCTTACTTCTTAGTGCTTGTGTTTTAGCGCATTAAATCCACGGCACGGGTCGTGATAAACCCGTATCGCCTTTAAACTCGGTTGACCGCGCTGAAAACTGCAGTGACTACCTAGGGTGCCGCCGTTGACACGTCTACGACACAATACTGTCAACCCGTCCAGCCGAACGCATAAATATTTGATTACGGTTTTTAATTTGAAATCTGCAGTTACCGGTGCAATGCGAATGGTTAATTTGTTAGTTATTGCAGTTATTTATCACGCCTGCACTATATATAGCCACTGGCTGTTATACGACGTTATGAGTAGTTCATGTCGTAGCCGCGAACTCGTTTCAATTCGACATAAATAATAGCGGCCGAGAGTAGGTTTTAATTCGATATTATTATAATATCGGTATAGTAACAATAATAACAACATACGTGCGTTAGGAAATCGGTTCGCACTCGGAGAACAATAATTTATATTGTACACCACGTGAGCGAACACTTGGCGACGACGACGGGTTGAAAGTGAACGACAACCAAGTGAGAACCGTTTTTGTTCTCCGCCCGTGTAATATTGTTACGATACATATATTATTATAAGTATGTTATCGGCAGCAGAGGCCGTCGCGTCGTATAAGACGTGTCTGCGTGTCGACTACGTTACATTATACGCGTCGTCGTCGTATCGTTACGTGTACTATGATAACGATAAATTGACTATCGTCCGGGGGCGTGGGCGTACGATTTGCGTGGTGCGTTTTGGATTTATTTTTGCGTTTTGTTTCACTGGTTGTGTGGATTTTTTCCTTGAGATCCCGAGTGGAACGAGAAATTTATCGGTTTTTAGCACGATGTGTGCTTTTATTTTTGTGCCTGCGTACACGATTCCGGCCGGAAGGGTTGTTCCGATGAACACTAACCAGGTACTTTTCTGAAAGAAAATTTGATCTAGGTACTTGTTGGTGAGGTGACAAAAAACTTTCACCGATATCGAGAATCGAAACTTGTAGCATCTGTTGCAGGAGTGTCCAACCCGCTGTTAATTTTAAAACCATTGATTAATTATACCCGTTTTAAGAAAAATATTATTTTAAGAATATTAAACTACAACATATTAAAAACAAAATGAACACGAAAGAGTAGAGTGGTGCAGGTTACACAGATGGCTATGACGCGCGCAGTCGGTTTGTGCCTGGCTCAGTGCAAAACATATTCTGCAGAATTAATTCTGTAGTCTCTTCCCCTACCATCGTTTTGATGGCTCTACATTGCTCCACTGCAGGGAAAAAATTTTAATTATTTTCTTCTTGTCGTATTTTATGTTAAGTTTTATTTATAAATTAGGTACCTTACAGAAAACAGTAAAGTTAATAAAATAAAAAAGTATTTTGATTTTTTTTTTAAGGGCATTTTAGATCGTGTTTCGATGGTTTTCAGAGAATTTAATCTGGGCCATATCCCCAATATGACAATATGGAAAAGTTAACTTTTTACTAAAAAAGTATAAACTCTACAAAAACTTACGTTAAAAACACAATAAATTATTTTATATATCTTATGTTCTTGGATGATCTGGGACTAATCAAAGTGATTGGACTTAGTCGACAAAATCAAAACCGCAATATCATTAAATGTACATACATATATAACTAAACCTAATAATTATCTCGTTTGCCGGCCGGCGACTGGCGACCGGTTTCTGAACTTTTGTTCCACTCATATAACGTATATTGCACAGGTACGCGTAGTGCGGATTTGGTAGCCACCTGCAATAAAATATTATTTATACCGCATGAGTCATGAGTAGGGAACGGATTTGAATGCAAATTGCATTTTTTTCTGAATGTCTGAAAATATTGGTTTCCAAGCAAAAAGTTCACTTCATACATCAAGGAATTATAAAATTTAACTTTTATTTTGCATTTTTGGCATTTTTAAGACTTTATTACATTGTTAGAGCATTTTTTACATTTTTAGCGCATTTTTATGGTTTTTAAGTCATTTTTTCAACATTTTTTCAACATTATTTCAAAAAAATACTTAAATAATAATAAATGGTTTGGTATTTTTATTTAGCAAAATATATGATTACATTGGAAACATCTGGATTATCTTTGGCTGACGCAATTAATATTATTGCTCAAGTACAAAATGAAATCGGAACAGACAACAGTAGTATCGGAAAATCTACTAAAAACAAAATAGAAGTAGTGATTGAAAAAAATTCGTGATTTAAAACAATGAAACATATTTTAAATATTTAGAGAAAGAAAATCAACATCTCGAAATAATACAACATAGTAATAATAACTAGAAGTAAGAAATAATACAATAAAGTAATAACTTATTACTTATTATGTATAGCGAATATAATGCTCTATAAGTGCGCCTGTGCGGATATTCGTCCTGTAGCACGTGTGTCTGTCTTGTAAAGTGTATATCTATTATAAATATCCATTTTTTTTTTATTTAGAAAGTTTTTATTAATAATTATAAAAAACCATTTTCAAAATAAATGGTTTACAATTATATCTACGTGGTATCTAAATCAAATAGAAGTTTGTGGTGGTGGTGGTGGTGGTAGTAGAGAGTTACAGTTTTAAATGAAGTTGGCGTGACGACTTGAAAAAAAAAACTTAACAAATACATGAAAAAAAGAGACCAGTATTTTTCTATATAAGTACATAATTAAACTTGTACAAAAAATTTATAATATATAAACGATATCTATAATATACTGCGGTCTTGATTTACGTGAATAACCAATTAACAACCACTTTATCGAGATTTTTTAAAATTCTTAGGTGTAAAAGTGTATTTTTTTTTCTTTTAATAATAATAATTGACCAAACGATTTTTTTAGAATAAATTATTTTTGCACCTTACGATATGCTCTATTTTCTCCAGTTTACTCCCATATGTTTTTTACACCCTCCCGTCGACAGTTATAATTTTCAGTCATTAATATGCAATTTTTATTAAAACACAACCTTTTAACCGGTGAAACTCATATAATATTATCTAATAACAGTTTAAAAATAACTATAATCGAATTCTATAGTCGTCGTGCAATTATGTAAATGTAATTATATCACTTAAAACAGCACAATGTCCGAGGCGGAATCACGTGCGATACGACAAAGAGTCGTGTTCCGTTTTAGACTAGTTCCCGGGTTATCGAGTACGATTTACGTGCGTACAGGGACCGAGTCCGAGTCATCACGACGTACAGCGTTCTACGATATCTATACGGTCCGTTTTTATAACCACGTTTACGGTACATACCAGTGCACACGATTGTGTTAAACGAACAGCAACGCGTGCAGTTTATCTTATCGTTATCATTGCTGTTCAGTAGCCGAATCCGACTCCCGCGTTAATCGCGGATAATTTGAAAACGAGTAGACGAAAAAAAGTCCACCGCGTTTCTGTTGTTTCGAATATACGAGCTGTTGTTATTCGAGTGCTGCACCGTGATTGTTTCAAGTTTTTAGTCCGGTGATGGTACGTAAGCAGATCTAGATCACGGATAACAATATCATTATTTCTGTTCACGCGTATAATATTATCCCACCAAAAACACTTGGTTATAACTCCGTGTGAAAAAAAAGGCTAAGATAAAAAAAAATAGTTATGATTTTACATTTAGTAATGACTAAATGACGTGGTATCATATGGAAACTAAGTAAAATGTCATTTTGTAATATTACAAATACCTATAAAGACAAGATAATAAATTAAGTTTGTAAAGTTAAACACTTAGCCAACACATATTGTTTATAAATTATTGAATAATTAACGACATTTAAAATGGTGATTATTCTTTTGTATTTATTTACACTTCATGCCAAGTAAACAATATGTTGGCTAAGTGTTTAACTTTACGATTAATTTAATATCTTGTCGTTATAGGTATCTGTAATATTACAAAATGACATTTTACTTAGTCGAATTATGCGCATGCGTATCTACGTATCATATACATTATACATGTATGTGTATAAATGTTTATATACGTGTGTGAATATAATATAAATATACATATTATTATACAATATATACTATAATAAACAACGAGGCTTATGTGGAGGAAAAACGAAAAAAATAATATATAAAATTAGAATGCGCACACATTTTTCGGCGATCCAACAATATCTCGTAAAGCCGTGCGGCAACCGAAAAAAAATATTATTATACTTTTAATCTCGGCAATTTGTAACGGTTCAAGGCCACCAATAAACTTGATATTATGACAAGCAAGAGACGCACATTTGGCCAGAAACACGCTGCCCAAAAGAGCGAGTTTACAACAACAAAGAAAAGAAGGTTTAACCAATCAGCCACGGGTATCTATCGCCCAACGGGTATATATACCGGTGCATCCGCTGTGCGCAGACACTTCAACTTGGACATTCAAGCTCAACACATGCCCGTTCAGATCAACGCGACGCACGAAGACGAGGAGAAGAGAAGACAAACCCAGACAAGTCGCTGCGAGTATCATTCGGCGTATCAAGGTCATCGAGTGTCTCCAAACAACTCGACGTACTCTCGTAAAACCCGCCTCGGTGGCGGGCACGTCGGTCGGTGATGGTTACCGTGTTGTACATCGGACTTAGTGCGCAGACGGCATGGTTCCAGCGATCGGTGGTGTGCGGCGGCGGCATTTTCGCCGCCGGTGCTATCGATCCCGCGTTTGGATGTACCGCCATCGGCTGTCCAACCGCGTGCCACGACAATAGTCCGATAACGCATCACGGTGATACGAATCTCCGAGCTCGGAGTGGCCGTCAACGTGGAAATCTGTACGGGGTTTTTGAGAGGCACTCGTAGCGTTTTACGTGATTTAAATTTTTTTTCTAATCGTTTTTGATCGTTCGTCGCCTTTTTTTACGATAATATTTTATTATAACAAACTTTGATTAAATTCCACACGTCCGTAGTGTATAGTTATATAGTATATAGTTTATTGTATTCCACAGATAATAAATACATTTACAATACATACAGATAATAAATACATGTAATAAATTGGACATTTTTCATTGGTATCAATAACGGGGGCAAATATAATGATAAAAAGGTCCTTTTCCAGGGCTAACCAAAAGTTGGAACGGCGGCTAAAAGCTTATCAAATGTAAAAAAAATTTTTTTTGAAAGCACTTTCAAGAGTTTTAAAGTTTAAATGCATGGGCCCGGCTATTCCTTTACTACCTCAACCAATTCTGACACGTTGGGATACTTGGGTAGAAGCTGCAGTATACTACTGTGACCATTTTAATTTTATTGAAACAGTAATTTATGCACTTGAAGAAAACGATAAAAAAAGCACAAAGTTTAATGGCAGACAAAGAAATTGAAGCGAACTTGATTTTCATAAAAGCAAACTATGGAAATATACCTAGTACTATAACACGACTTGAAGCATCAGGGATACCTTTAACTGAGGCAATTGGTATTGTAAATAATGCGAACAATTGTATTTTAAGTAATACAAATACATACAAGTAATCAAGGCAAAGGGTTTCATTTTCAGTTTTTTTTTTAATAAAAAATAATTTTATCTTATTTATAATTTACAAATTGTATACAAAAATATATGTCGTTTTTAAAGACATTTTTTAATTTTTTAAGTCATTTTTGTGAAAAATTCATTTTTTAAAGTCATTTTTGGCTATTTTTTAGAGCATATTTGTATCGTTTTAAGTGCATTTAAATCCGGGCCCTAGTCATAAGCGTTTATGTGATTGAAATCTAACGATCTGCAAGTATCCGTTCCCCTATATAAATACATGATACTGCATAATAAACAATATATCATTGACTTTTTTTGTCGTTTACGATCTTTTTTTCTTTTTCGAAACCGAGTTCAGATATAGAAAAAGCTCCCTTCGTCCGTACACGGCTGTAGATTTGTCAAACACCGTAGAGTAGTCTTTTCTGAAATATTATACTATTTTCATTTAATAAAATATTCGACAATGCCAAACAGGAAAATTGTACTAGAAAAAGACGTTTAAATACAGATCAAAACAAATTAAAAAATATACCAGAAGCGAGTGAGAACTTTAGAGAACGCCACACTCGCATGCGTTCTATCCGTCTCAAGATACATAGAAAATGTGCGTTCTGTAAAATCGATTTCGCGTCCTTAGCTTAAGTATTAGAGTAAATTGACCTATTATCAAACGTATAGGGAAGATCTAGTTAGTTAGTTGTGTGTCATTCCTCTTCCTATCCAGTGATTGATCGCTTTTGTAACCGCGTCGTTTAGGTTGGAGAAAAGGTTGGTCCATTTGTATTGGCTCTCTATCATTGGGCATTCCAATAGGTGTTTTCCTCCTGGACGCCTCCACATTCACGGAGGCCACTATCTTCTTTTTCCCATTTTACTAAGTTTTTCTTGGTTCTGGCTACTTCTGCTCTCAGTCGATTGAGTTTTTTCCATGTTTCGTATTTTAGATTTTGTCCTGGTGGTAGGCATTTTATCGCTCGTGTCCATATCGGTTCGTTGCCTTTTGCTATACTTAAATCGGAAAGATATGCGCGATATCTCAAGCCTTTTACGATTCTTAATTTTCACGCTGGTAATTGGTATTGAGCTTTTTTTTTTGAAACGTAATACCATACACAATATTATAATACTGGCTTACAAATTACAATGTCGATAAATCCCCCCCCTCCCCTAACTCCGCACAGATCATATTCTACCTTATATGTTTTATAGTAGTTTAGTTTACTCTTTTACCAAAGCTAACGATGTAAAATCGATTCTACTGAACGCACCGCGTATTTTTCTGTGCGCGTTTGTAAGACGGAGACGACACGCATGCGAGTCATCTAAAGAAATATTTTTACATTGCATTATCGCAAGCTAAATAATTATTGGAAATCGAGGATATTATACGCAGTTAGATCAACGGGGGAAAAAAATAAAAAATATTATCGCATGCAATATGGATTCTATGATAGGTAGGTTAGACCTGACACTGTACACAAAAAATAAGAATAAATCATAACAGTATATGAATTATTGTTTAAAGTGCGTGCGTAATAGTATTAATTGCAAAATACAAAATTACCACCGTGTTAGAATTCATTATAGTCACATTACTACTGATGAGGTGGCTGTAAAATAATGTAAATATTTCAATAACGACAAATATTTTGCGTTTTGTCGTTTCGGTTTAACAAAGAAAAAAATTCCTATTTATATTCATGGATTATATTATAATTCATTATTTTCGAAAAATATACGAGTAAGCTGTAGTTGATAAAAATATTCAATCGATATCGGTCTAAAATTATCTATTCCTCAAACAGTACTGAGATAATAATAAAATATAGTTGAAACATTTTATTCAGCTTCTCATAGTTCTCCTCCGCTGTATCCGTTGATTTTGAAAATCAAGGAGAACCACCACGGCACCACCTGTTCATGGTGTACTGAATCCATGATAAATTTGGGATGATATGTTGATTCTATAGCAGGATATCATTGACTTTTGTAATATTAAAACTATTTAAAAGTTCATAAATTACGTTTTCGAGAATAGAAGAAAAACATAACCCTGAGGTAAAACTACTTTTTCATTTAAAATTATTAACGAATTGGTCACATTTTTCTCGTGGAACCGATAAACAAAAGTCCATTGGTTATAATATATTCGTAAATTTGTGATAATATTTTGAATAATGAACAAAAACGTTGGAAATTAAGTTAAACATTGCCAATTATGATGAATAAATAACATAGATAGACAATTGTTCAGACTTTTAGAAATAAAAAAAAAAATAAAAAAGTAGTAAATTAACCGCACATGTGTTTCGCAATATGTGAATAGAATATTTTATAATTTGTCAAAAAAGTTCGGAAGAGCAAATGTTTATACAAATAAGTATAGTCAGTAAAAATAACAAGTAAAAATAATTTCGGTTCTGTACACAAATCGTACCATAATTATAATTTTATAGAAAATCATTTCGGTTTAACAGATTTAAAATTCGTGTTAAAATGGTAAAAATTGTGATAATATTATAATTTTGGGCCGCATTTAATGTTAAATCAATTCTATGATGTACATATTTTATTCTAAAGTTTGATAAAAACCCAAATATAAACGGAATGCCACGTTTATATACACAAATCGTAAAATATAATAATACCTTTACTGCACAAACTATCGCATACGACACGTCGTGGCTTATAAATGGCAAATAAAGAACATAATGCCGTACTACGATTAAAATGAGTGGCTAATCTAATGTGGTTTGAATTGTCAAGGAGTTTTATAACTATCATATCGACGAGCTGCATTACTCGTCAAAAGATCGTATATTTTATGGATATCAAGTATTAATTAATCCGGGAAAATAATTTTTATTTTGGACGTCGAACCGAATTAAATGCAAATCGATGCTTTTTTTGCGAAAAATTCAGTAATTTCTAGTTAAGGACGGGTCACCCTTAAAGGATTACAGCGCATCAACGCACGGACAAAATAAAACAATTTTTATTGTTAATTTAATGACGCATAATTTTACTCATGGTGTACACTAATTGTAACGCTAATTCTAAAACTATATATTTGATTACATTGATCAATCATTTGATCACAAATCAACCATAATCGACTTATAATGTGTTAATTTTATTATAGTTTAATTATTTCTAGTAAATGTACGAGATATAATTAAGAACCTTGTCTCCACAACAAGCCTAGCTTACGGAGACCATCATTTATGTATAATGTCATATTATAATAAGTACAAACATTGATTAAATATTTAATATATATAGTATAATTAATCAATGGTATAAATATTGTATAACTTACATGTGTGTATTCATTTCAATTTTTAAATGAAAAATAAAATAAAATAAACTCAACATTGTATTTTTATATACATTGTGTAACACGTTGTGCTGCGATAGCTTCAACATTACAGTAGTGATAGAAGCATTGTACTACGTATAATTTGCATATTATACATATATGTGATTCTAATATTTTTCGTAGGAGTACATTCTTCAGTCCGTCTGAAAACGATTGTTGTGAATCCCGTACGGTTTTCAATGAACACGTGATATGGTTCAAGTTACGATTTTTACAAACGTCACCGATGAAATATTATGCGAAAACATGTTTACACAAACGTACACGTTTGTAATACGTTTAACAGTACAGTCCGTTCAACAACTTTAAACGAGTAAATAAATTCGAATACAAATTAAAATAGAATATCAAATAATATTCGAAAAGGATCACGTGCACTTCATGTTCTTTATCGCACCCTGCAAAACAGTTATAGGCGTAATACGTAGGAGTATTGTTTCTCGATTAAATTTCAATATTTTTCAACTCAACACTAAGCAAATTGAGCTGTGCAATCTCGATTTTGTTCGAAATCAGAACTTCTCACTGTTTTTATCGATCAAAACACATTCCTATGTTTAATATTAAGCAGCACATTAAGTACTGTTCATCTCAAATAGTACTTAATTGAGACAACACGCTTATCCGATGAGCAAAATTAAGCGATTGAACAATAAATATTCTAAAAGTTTCTCTTCGCTCTAAGGTTCAAAACAATAATGAATGTTCGCATATTCAAGTTTTTGGCTCGTAAAAACGGCTTACGTAGTTGCGGATGGTGTGATGACTCTCGTGTTCTGTGTCCTTACCTAGTGCACCGATCAATTTAACGATTCAGATTGAAAAACAACAGATTCCGATTCACCACAAAAACCACTTTATCTAAAATCGTAAGAAAACATTATAAAACAACGGGAACGCGCGCTATAATATATTTTGTTGTTTTTAATTACAAGTTTTCGGACTTTAGAAAAAACATTTTCGTTTTCGAACTTTAGAAAAAACATTTTCGTTTTCGAAATAATAATTGGCTTTTAACTTTTAGTTGATAATTAATTAACAAACCTGCCGCATCATTATATGGCTGGACATTTTGGTTCCAGCGCTCGTACCAACGACCGGCAATTGATTTTCTATAGAATATCGATAGATTTAGCTAATGAATTAACCTATGAAGTTGTTCAAGCAAACGCAGGATTTTTCGTCTCTGGATCCTGCGCCAAAACGTTTTAAACACGATTGCTGCAGGTATGTGCCCTCGACGATGATCTTTATAACATTATCATCGACAAGACCAGTATGGATCTAATCTTACAAACAATCTAGACTCGACCGCGGTAAAGACTGTATTCCCTATGAATATTTTTTTGGTAAAAAATGTTCAACTATTTTTTGGGTTCATTTATTTATTTTTTTCTATATCTTTTTATTTTATTATCTTCGATAATTTGAATATCTCCATCATCTCAGTAAGTATTGCAATGGGCAAATCCTCGGTGAAACGCCCTGTGTAGTAGGTATACGTCATACGTATAGTATAATAATATGTATTATATTGAGTACACACATCGAAACGACTATTTTGTTGATATAATATGAGTAACGGTTTTTGCGTAATCACTCGAGATAGAGTAATAATTAAACACACAATTAGAATAGTAATATATTCTTAATTAAACTGTCCCGTTTTAAAATTTATTTCCGTAAACAGACAATAATATGCTCAAACATAAAATACAGGCATACTGATTTCCAAATTATTTTTTTTAATATAAATACGATAATATTGCTGACAGATTTATTTACCGATTATATTATAACATTTTTTCGTAAAACTATAGATTTAGAATAAGTTAATCTAGTATGGTTACATCGTATACATAGTGTATACGGTTACAATAATATATTAAAAAAAAAAAAAA
>OBJO01000982.1_pt1 | contig 11131 bp, 8 predicted proteins | sample 1481741 | NCBI WGS metagenome assembly OBJO01 (sample SAMN06140803, study PRJEB22556) | human gut metagenome | host: Homo sapiens | place: China: Beijing | collected 2014 | reverse complement strand
AATGAGTATGTTGTCGTAGACCCGAAACCATGTGATCTACCCATGTCCAGGTTGTAAAAGAGTTGCGAAAAGAATCACAAATTCCAATCATCATGCTAACTGCTAAGACTACTGATATGGATAAAATACGAGGTCTAGTTGCTGGTGCAGACGACTATGTAACAAAACCATTCAATCCTTTGGAAGTGATGGCTCGCGTCAAGTCTCTGCTCCGTCGAACAAAAATGCAAGCTCCCTCTAATCAGCCAGATATCTTAGAAGTTAGCTCATTGATCATTAATCGTGATTCTCATGAAGTAAAAACAATCACCGGAAATGAGATCCAATTGACCGCTCTTGAATTTGGTATTCTCTACCTATTAGCATCCCATCCGAATCGTGTATTTAGTGCTGATGAAATTTTTGAGCGTGTGTGGAAGCAAGAGAGTGTCGTGTCAGCCAAAACCGTAATGGTTCATGTGAGTCATCTGCGTGATAAGATAGAAGAAGCAACTGATGGCGAGAAAGTCATTCAAACAGTGTGGGGAGTTGGCTATAAAATAGATGCGAAGTAATCCAATAGAAAAAAAGAAACGTATCACCCTCACTTCTAAAGAAATCAGTGAATTATTTGCAGAAGGAATCGTTACTGTAATCCTTTTACTTCTATTAAATGTCGCGATTTTAGTCATCTTGACTTCTATAAGAGAGAATTCACCGTTGTTAGTGGAGGCGATCTATGAGTCAAAAAACGCTTTTACTTCTGCTTTTGACACGGATATTTTTCAAAGTGGCCGCAATTTCATTATCCCTTTGTTCTTTTTATTAGATGTGATTGTTTTATATTGGCGTTTGATTCGTCGATACCGTCAAATGCAGCTACGGCATATTATTAGTGAGCTTCATTATATTGCAGAGGGAAACTATGATCATCGTATTCCATTTGAACTGCGTGGTGACCTCAATCGGATTGTTTCAAATATTAACGGCTTGGTAGATAGTACCGTCGCCGCCATTGAAGATGAACGAAGGATTGAACAGTCGAAGGATGAATTAATTACAAATGTTAGTCACGATATCCGAACCCCTTTAACTTCTATTATTGGTTATCTAGGCCTGATTGAAGATCGTCAGTATCATTCTGAAGAAGAGTTATTGAAATATACTCATACCGCTTATGTCAAAGCAAAGCAAATGAAATCTTTAGTAGACGATCTTTTCGAATACACAAAAGTAAGACAGCCTAGCGTCCCAATAAATGTCATTTCTTTTGATATGGCGCAATTAGTCGAACAACTAGCTGCAGATTTTGAATTAGAAGCATCTCGTAAAGGAATAAAGATTGAGACTCACACTCGCCCAGAGCACATTATTATGGACGGTGATACTGAGAAGCTTGTACGAGTTTTCAATAATTTATTGTCTAATGCTTTAAAGTATGGAAAAGGCGCTGACAAAATCGTAATGGAAGTGGAAAAAGTAGGAACAGAAGCCATTCTAACAGTTAAGAACAATGGACAAATGATTCCCAAACATTCATTAGACTCCTTATTTGACCGCTTCTATCGAGTGGAGGAATCACGTTCGCAGGAAACTGGGGGAACTGGACTTGGTCTTGCCATTGCTCAAAGCATCGTTGCCTTGCATGGTGGCTACATTTTTGCAAAATCTACTCCGGATTGGACCTCCTTTATTATCCATCTCCCATTAAAGAGAAATGATTTATCAAATACCCAAAACTATGGTTGACGAACTAACGCTTTTTCGCTATTCTAGAGAAAATACTTACTAATAAAGCATAGAACCTAGTACATTTTTTACTTTTTCAGAGAACTGATGGTTGGTGAGAATCAGTAATGGAAAGAATGGAATCCAGTTCATTAAAAGTGTATCTTTTGAAAGAAAGATCGTGTGCCCACGTTACGGGCAACAAGGGCAGCGTTATGCTGAACTCGGGTGGTACCGCGAAAGATCTTTTCGTCCCAAGAATAGGGATGAAAAGGTCTTTTTTTATATGAAAAACAAGGGGGAAGAATTATGTTAGATATTAAAATGATTCGGCAAAATTTTGACAAAGTCCAAACAAAATTACAGACTCGCGGAGTAAAAAAAGAAGTATTAGAAGAATTCTTAAAGTTAGATGAAAGGAGACGACAACTCCTAGTAGAGACAGAAGAATTAAAAAAAGTTCGAAATGAAGTTTCTGCAGAAATAGCTCAACTAAAACGAGCAAAAAAAGCAGCAGATGATAAAATTACTGAGATGAAAGAAGTCGGTACTAAAATCAAGTCTCTTGATGACGAGATTGCAAAAATTGATTCAGAAATCAAATTGATCGCAACGACATTACCTAATCTGCCTCATGACTCTGTCCCAGTTGGAAAAGATGAAGATGACAATGTTGAAGTAAGACGCTGGGCTACACCAAAAGAATTTGATTTCGAAGCAAAGCCTCATTGGGATATTGCCGAAAACCTAGGAATATTAGATTTTGAACGAGGTGCAAAGGTAGCCGGTAGCCGGTTTGTCTACTATAAAGGATTAGGTGCCCGTCTTGAACGAGCTTTATATAACTTTATGCTAGACCAACATGTTTATGAACATGGGTACACTGAGATGATTACTCCATATATTGTTAATAGCGATGCAATGTTTGGAACTGGACAGTTTCCTAAATTCAAAGAAGATGTTTTCCAATTAGCGGAAACAGATCTTACCTTGATTCCTACTGCTGAGGTTCCTTTAACGAATTATTATAATGGAGAAATATTGGATCTTGACCAACTACCGGTTTACTTCACAGCATTAAGTCCTTCTTTCCGCTCAGAAGCTGGAAGTGCTGGTCGTGATACTCGCGGATTAATTCGATTACATCAATTCAACAAAGTTGAAATGGTCAAACTAAGTGAAGCAGCACACTCTTATGAAGAATTAGAAAAAATGACTGCAAATGCAGAAGACATTTTACAAAAATTACAACTTCCTTATCGAGTAATGGCATTGTCTACAGGTGACATGGGCTTCTCTGCTGCTAAAACGTATGATTTGGAAGTATGGATTCCAGCACAAGAAACATATCGAGAAATCAGTTCATGTTCTAATTGTGAAGATTTTCAAGCACGTCGAGCAATGATCCGTTATAGAGATAACGATGGCAAGATTCATTACATGCATACATTAAATGGTTCAGGACTAGCAGTCGGTAGAACTGTTGCTGCCGTATTAGAAAACTATCAAAATGAAGATGGTAGTGTGACTATACCAGAAGTACTAGTTCCTTATATGGGTGGAGTTACCCGAATTGAAAAAAATTGAAGAACAAGGTAGGATGAGAATTCCTACCTTTTTTCTTTAAATATTCTAAGAAATACCCCCGTATTGTTGAAACTATATTACAGTTATGTTACGTTTATTTTACTTTATGATGATAAATGGAGGGATAAAGTCATATGTCTGACAAAAATACCTATGCACGTCGTAGCCAACGTCACAAACAAGAACCTGATACCTGTGAAAATACAAATCAATTGAATGAAGCTGTAAAGCCCAAAACCGGAAACGAAAACAAACAACAAAAAATACCGAAGAAAAAATCTAATTATAGCAAGTATATATTCGCATTGTTTACCGCACATATTCTAGTAATTGTCGCTACTGGCGGTTATATTGTTTATACATTAAAACAGCAAGAAGTAGAAGCTCAAACCAAATATGAAACTGCTGCAAAAAATCTCATGGCTTCAATCCAAGAAGAGCAAGACCAAAGTGGAATTTCAACGAAAATAGATACTATAAATGACGGAGAAAATAAGTGCCTTGTTTACCGTCCAGTTGATGAAAATACTGTTCCTTTCAAAAATGCAAACCAGCTCTTAGACGAGCTTGCTCAAAAGCAACAAAAAAAGCATCGTGAAAAAGAAGTGCTTACAGTTGCCAGAATAAAAGCAACAGCAATATCTTCTAAAATTGGTCAGTATAGAATTGAAGCAGATAGTTTTATCTGGGATCGCAGTAAGGAAAATTTTAAAAAGCCAGACAGTATTTCTGAGAAAGCCATTTATGTTTCCGAAAAAACTGGCAAAGAAATCACAAATAAGGATTTGATTCCAGATGAAGGAAGTCTCTTAGGTATTCAACAGGTGATTCAGCAATCCATACTTGATCAAGCCAAAGAACCTGAAAAAATCATTGATGCTGTATTAACAATGGATAGAATTTCTTATGATAGTAAAATGACTTATACACCTGATGAATTGACTATCGTCTTACCAAAAAATTCAACTGGAACTTCTAAAGTCACTCTAAAATACAAAGATATTGCTCCATTCATTGATACAGATCTGGTTTCGCAAGAAAGTATAAAAGATACATTACCTGCATTAGATGAAAATAAAAAGTACGTCGCTCTTACTTTTGATGATGGTCCAAATAATAGCTCAACACTTGATTTGTTGAATATACTAAAAACAGATAACGTGAAAGCTACTTTTTTCATGTTAGGACAGATGGTGGATCAAAATCCAGATGTTGCAAAACAAGTCCACGACGAGGGTCATGAGGTAGCAAGTCACTCGTATTCTCATCCACAATTGAATACACTTTCGACAGATGAATTACAAAGGGAAATAAATAAAACCAACAAAGCTATTTTCAAGGCTACAGGCGTCTTGCCTCGCAATATCCGTCCCCCTTATGGCGCTATTGATAAAAAAAGTGCTGAAACAATTGGCATGCCAATTATTCAATGGAATATTGATTCGCTAGATTGGAAAACAAGAAATCCTGAAGCAATCAATAATGTTGTCAAACAGAATGTCTTTAATGGCGCAATCATCTTAATCCACGATATCCATCATGAATCAGTCAAAGCTGTACCAGGATTGATCACTATGTTAAAAAATGAAGGATACGAATTTGTGACGATCGATCAACTATTGTCAGGAAAACAAAAACCATTGCATCAATATTTTGGTATGAATGATGAACGACTAGTAGAATAAAAGAAAAGCGAACGTATTGGCGTTCGCTTTTCTTTTATTCATAAACATTTGTAGTAAATATTTGAATAAGTAAATGAGAAACTGCTTTAGGCTGCATCTCAGAAAAATCTTTTAGCCAGCGTTCAATCAACCCGATCGAGCCACAGACAAAATAACTCAAACATAACTCTAATTCTTCTCTTGTTGCATCTTCGAAATAAATAGTAAAGCGTTTAAACGTTTCCGGTCTGATTTTTTCCAATAACAAATCTAATAAATGACTGTTATTAAGCAGAATCAAATGACTTACACTAGGATTTTCTTGCAGTATAAGTAATAATTTTTCTAGCCATAGATCTAATGGGAGATTTTCTTGTTGCAAATTATCTGCAATTTGTTCAACGATTTCTTTCTCAATCTCCTCTAAAAGGTCTGCAGTATCTTTGTAATACTTATAAAAAGTTCCTCGATTGATATCAGCACGCTGGGCAATCTCTGTAATTGTGATTTTTTCAAATTCTTTTTCCATCAAAATCTCTTGAAATGCTTTTCGAATCACTTTTTTTGTATATTGTGTTCGGCGATTTCCAACTATTCCTACCATAACTTCAATCCTTTCTATACAAAAATAACTTAAATGTTTATTTAATAACAGATGAATAAGATTTGAGGATTGCCCCTTTTTTTCTTTCTTAGTATACTAACGCTATGTGATTAAATCAACAGGTGTTCAAAATATGGAGGCGTTATATGAGTTATGTAGAAGTAAAAAATACGTATAAAAGATATAAAATGGGCGAAACCACGATTACCGCTAATGAAGACCTATCCTTTTCAATTGAAGAAGGAGAACTAGTCGTTATTTTAGGTCCAAGCGGAGCTGGAAAATCGACTATTCTAAATATATTAGGTGGGATGGATTCACCTGATGAAGGTCAAATCATTATCGATAATATTGATATTGCACAATTTTCGGATAAACAACTTACAGAATATCGGCGCAAAGATGTAGGCTTCGTTTTTCAATTTTATAATTTAGTCCCAAATCTAACAGCAAAAGAAAATATCGAGTTAGCAACAGAGATATCACCGAACGCACTTGACCCAGATGCTGTGCTTAAGCAAGTAGGATTAGAAAATAGGTCCAATAACTTTCCTTCTCAATTATCAGGTGGCGAACAGCAACGAGTGTCCATTGCCCGAGCGCTAGCAAAAAATCCGAAATTACTTCTTTGTGACGAACCAACAGGAGCATTAGATTTTGAAACCGGTAAACAAGTATTGAAGCTGTTGCAAAGCGCAAGTCGTCAAGCTGGAAATACTGTTTTAATCATTACGCACAACAGTGCCATTGCTCCCATTGCTGATCGCGTGATTCGTATTAATGATGCTACAGTGCGCTCTGTAGAAATTAATGAATCCCCTATTTCAATCGATGAGATCGTTTGGTAGGAGGAAACAAATGAAAAATAAGACGTATTTAAAAGCAAGCTTACGAGAAATCAAACAGTCTAAAGGAAGATTTATCGCTATTGTTTTAATCATCTTTCTAGGTACTTTTTTGTATGTAGGTGTCAAAGCAACTGGGCCTATTTTGAATCATTCTGCAAGTACTTATGTTGATGAACATAACTTAGCTGATATACAGGTTACATCAACACTAGGTATCACCGATCAAGATCTTAAAGTAGCTAAAGAGTCAGGGATTCAAGTGGAATCAGGCTACCAATTTTATTATGTAGCAGAAGCAGATGAAGTTGTCCAAATCAATTCTTACAACAAAAGCCAAAAACAAAACGCATTAATCCTTGAAGAAGGCCATTTACCAAAGAATAGCAATGAAATTGTCTTAGATACACAAGCGAAAGAATATGGCTATCAGTTAAACGATACTTATACTATCGACTCGCAGGATACTATAAAGGATAAAAACTTCAAAATCGTTGGTTTTGCCAACTCGCCCCTATTTATCAGTAAAGCTGAACGAGGCTATGCGAATGTTGGCAGTGGTACAGTAACATATTTTGCTTACCTTCCCGAAAATCAATTTCTGAGTGATGTCCAATCGGTGCTCTATCTGTCTTTTGATAATGTGAAAGATTTAGAAACTTACTCTGATTCCTATCAAGAAAAAATGGAAAAGAATCAAGAAAAAGTAGAAACGCTTTTTGCTGATCGTCCACAAGAACGTGTAGCAGAAATCAAACATGACGCAATGGAAGAATTGAAACCTGCTAAGGAAAAAATTGAAACTGGAAAAGCACAGCTATTAGATGCACAAACAGAATTAGATGCTGCTAAAGCTCAGATTGAACAACAAAAAAGTGCAACCCTTCTGTTACCGTCTCAACAACAAGCTGGTGCTATTGAACAACTGAAAACTGCTGAATCGACATTGATTAAACAACAAAATCAAATCAATGAAGAAAAAGAGAAGTTAGCTGATGCAGAATCTACATTACAAAAAAAAGAAAATGAAATAAATGAAATGGAAGAGCCTACTTATTTATTTAATCTAAGAAAAGATAATCCTGGGTTTCAAGAATACGGCGGTTTATCTGATCGTATAGCGGCAATTGCAAATGTCTTTCCAGTATTCTTCTTTTTTGTAGCAGCTTTAATAACTTTTACCACCATGACTAGAATGGTAGAAGAAAATCGAAAAGAAATTGGCACATTAAAGGCTTTGGGATATGCAAAAAGAGAGATAGCTCGAAAATATATCATCTATGCTCTTTTATCATCTAGTATAGGAATTCTCTTAGGAGCTGTACTAGGTATCGAATTTCTACCTCGATTAATCTATTTTCTTTCTAGTGAACGGTATCTTTTAGGTGGTGTCCGGGTTTACTATGTTTGGGGGCCAATCATTCAAGCTACAGTCGCCTTTATTCTTGCTACTTTAGGTGCAGCCCTTGTTGTCCTCTATCGTGATTTGCGAGAAAAACCAGCGCAACTATTGCAGGCACGTGCACCAAAGCCAGGGAAAAGAATTTTTCTAGAATACATTCAACCACTTTGGTCACGCTTGAGCTTTAATCAAAAAATCAGTTACCGAAACATTTTTCGCTATAAATCACGAATGATTATGGCAATAATTGGGATCGCAGGATGTGCAGGACTTATGGTCGCTGGAGTGGGTCTAAAAGATTCATTAAGTGCTGTTTCGCAAAAACAATTTGGTCCTATCACTGATTATCAAGCAATCGTCACATTAAAAGATAGTAAAACAAACAATACCGAAGTTTTTGAAATATTAGAAGAAGATCCAACAATTCAACAATCCCTGCTTGTATTGAATGAAACAATTGAGTTACGGTCCAAAGAACAAGGAAAGCAAAGTCTGTCTTTAGTGGTACCTTCTGATACTGACTCATTCTCGAACTATATGCATCTACACTCTACCGATGGAAAAAAAATGTCACTAGATGATGGGGCCATCCTAACGATGAAATATGCGGAGCTTTTTGATATCCACATTGGAGATGAGCTAACCTTTTATGATAAGGATCAAACAGCTGTAACAGTGAAGATAGCTGGTATCGCTGAAAATTATTTAGGTAACTCACTTTATCTTTCTAGAAATGACTATGAAAAAGCAACAAATACGAACTATCAGCCTACATCGCTTCTTATCAAGAGTAAAAAGATGGAACAAAAGCAAGAAGACGCATTAGCTAAAGAACTATTGAAAACAGACCAAGTTCAGAATACTACCTTCCTGTCTAGTCAAATCAAAGCGCAAAATGAGTCCATGGGGAATCTGAATTCCATTGTTCTTATCTTGGTCATTTTATCTGGCGCCTTGGCATTTGTTGTTCTATACAATTTAACAAACATTAATGTATCGGAAAGGATTCGGGAATTCTCTACAATTAAAGTTTTAGGTTTTTACGACAAAGAAGTTACAATGTATATTGTTCGTGAGAATGTTGTCTTTACTTTGTTAGGGATCCTAGCTGGTTATGGAGTCGGATACTTACTGACTGATTTTATTCTCCGACAGGCATCGATGGAAAACATGGTTTTTCCATTAGTGATTAGTTGGGCTGCTTATGCGTTAGCCGGCGGCATGACCATTTTATTTACAATCATTGTTATGTTGGTTACTCATTATAAATTGAAGCATGTTGATATGATCGACGCATTGAAATCAAATGAATAATTTTCCCATACAAAAAATGGCGGTCAGTGTCTTATTAAGACTACTGGCCGCCATTTTTTATTTAATGTTTTCACGTGAAACAATTTCTAAGACTTCACAGAATAGTTTGGTGCTTCTTTAGTAATTTGCACATCGTGAGGGTGAGATTCTTTCAAACCATTTCCGCTCATTTGGATAAACTGTGCTTCATCTCTTAGTTGTTTTAAGTTCGCTGCTCCAACATATCCCATCCCTGATTTTAGACCGCCGATCATTTGGAATAAAATATCTGCAACACTGCCTTTATAAGCCACTCGGCCTTCAATTCCTTCTGGAACAAGTTTATTTGCTTCATTAACTCCACTTTGGAAATAACGATCACTTGAACCTTTTTCCATAGCTCCTAGTGACCCCATTCCCCGATAGGTTTTGAAACGTCGACCTTGATAAATTTCAAATTCCCCTGGAGATTCATCCGTTCCTGCCAACATACTTCCTAGCATAACTGCATGTCCGCCAGCAGCCAAAGCTTTGACAATATCACCAGAATATTTGATACCACCATCTGCAATAATGGCTTTTCCATATTGTCGAGCCACTGAGGCAGCATCATAAATAGCCGTTAACTGAGGGACACCTACACCAGCGACAACACGTGTCGTACAGATGGAACCAGGACCAATACCAACTTTAACGACATCTACACCAGCGTCGTATAGAGCTTTTGTTCCCTCAGCAGTTGCGACATTCCCTGCAATTAATGTTGCTTCAGGAAAATGTGCTCTGATTTCAGAAATTTTACGCAGTACGCCTGCACTATGTCCATGAGCAGTATCGATTACGATCGCATCTGCTCCAGCATCTAACAATGCTTGTGCTCTTTCAAAGGTATCACTGGTCACACCTACAGCTGCCGCTACTAATAAACGGCCATGAGTGTCTTTAGCCGCGTTGGGGAATTCAATGACTTTTTCAATATCTTTGATCGTAATCAATCCACTTAAAATACCTTCATCATCAACGATCGGTAATTTTTCGATCTTATGTTTTTGCAAGATTTTCTCTGCATCTTTCAAAGAAGTACCAACCGGTGCCGTAACTAATTTTTCTTTGGTCATTACATCAGAAATTGCGATTGAATAATCCGTAACAAAACGCATATCTCGATTCGTGATGATTCCAACTAGTTCACGATTCTCCATTGTTTCAACAATAGGGACACCGCTGATTCGGTATTTACTCATAAGGTGTTCTGCATCTGCTACTAGATGACTAGGTGTTAAGAAGAACGGATCAATGATTACGCCACTTTCAGAACGTTTTACTTTCCGCACTTCATCTGCTTGGGCAGCAATACTCATATTTTTATGAATGACCCCTAATCCACCTTGACGAGCCATTGATATTGCCATTTTACTATCAGTTACTGTATCCATACTGGCACTCATGATCGGTATATTTAACGTAATATTTTTTGCAAGCTGCACATGCATATCCACATCATTTGGCAACACATGACTTTCTGCAGGTATCAATAATACATCATCAAACGTTAACCCTTTTTTTACAAATTTGGTTTCCCAGTTGGACATTTTTGTAACCACTCCTTAAAGTTAATATGTATTTTTAAAAAAATAGCAAATATTTTTTCATAAGTCAACTATTCGGAAAGCTTTCTTATTTATTCCTGTGTAATCTGAGAAAACAGCCAGAATCACAAAAGATTTCTATTTTCTCCCTCTTGTATGACACATAATAAAAAAGACCCACACGCATGAATGACATGTGGGAACTTATTATTATCCTCTAGGAACAGATAAGCTACTAATAATATTGTATTTCTTCTTCAAGTAATATTTAGCTGCTAGTGCCACAGCCCCAATCACAATTTCGATTAATGGGTCGACCTGTGGATTAAGTGGTGGTTGAAGCATAGCAGAAAGTGAGATAGTCACGATCCATACTAAGAAAGCTCCAACTAAAATCAAAATAATTTTCCACATTTTCGGACGTTTACTTTTATCTGCGC
>OBJO01000966.1_pt1 | contig 11265 bp, 2 predicted proteins | sample 1481741 | NCBI WGS metagenome assembly OBJO01 (sample SAMN06140803, study PRJEB22556) | human gut metagenome | host: Homo sapiens | place: China: Beijing | collected 2014 | reverse complement strand
TCCGGCATTTTCCTGACTGCCGTCTGTTCCGGCTGACACACCGGTTTCACCCGATAAGCTGTCCGTGCCTGATGCGGTATTTTCAGCCTGCGCACTTACACCGCGCTCTCCTGAACTGCTTTCTCCCGGGTTGCTTTCCTCACTGCCATTCTCTGCGCTGTCCGGACCGGCACTGCCGCCCTTTTCTTCAACGGTCACACTGGTAATAAAGTCGCCTGCGCCTTCACTCAGTCCCGAAAATGTAATGTAGTAAATAATATCACGACCCATTGCAGTTACGTACATATTTACACGTACAACCGAATTTTCACTGTTGATGCGGAATCTGTAATCTGCGGTATTGCTTGAGTAATCCTCCTGCATTAACGTTGCGGATACCGGACTTCCATCTACCTGAAACTGCGGATTTTCGATATTGTCCATTAACTGCATACGGATTGTGGCATAAGTGTTTCCCGCCGGGTCTACCTCGATAAGTGCCTTACCATATGTCGCGCTCTCTGTCATGGACTGTCCTAAAACCGCCGAACCCTCTCCGCCGGAATCTTCAATCGCACCGGTGGACGGATTTCGGTAGCTTGGATTGGCATTGGCAAGATAAATGCCGTTTTCTGCCGCATATACCGGATTACTGTTTTGTGAAAATACTGCCGCCGCCGATAAAATGCCCACGGTGACTGCCATCAATACTGCCGCTGCATGCTTTGCAAGCCGCTGAGTCTGCATTTTAAATTTCTGTTCCATATCTGTACTCCTGCTTCCTTTTTATATGTGACAAACAGGCACCCGTCCCTTTTTGGAACGGATGCCATTGTTTTGTCTTTTTTTACAGCTTAGTCTTCTTTTTCTTCCGGTCTTTTCTTTCTTTTAAAAATTGCAAGACCTGCGGCACTTAAGGAAGCAAAGAATGCTGCTGCCCACATGCCCATTGCGAAAGAATCCGCTGTCTTTACGCCGCTGTTGCTGTTGTCTGCCGTATTGACTGAGCCGCCTGTCGTATTTGAATTACCGCCTGCTGCCGAACTGTTATCTGTTGTTGTCTTTTCAACAAGTGCATAATAGCTGAAGCCCTTTGTTGTCACAACATAATAGCCGTTTTCCACACTGCCCTTTATGAGAGTCTTTGAACCGTCATCATTGATACGGTATAAAACAACGTTGTCTGCATTCATGCCTGCCGGAATGAGATACTTCACAACAACACTGCCGTTTGGCTCAACTTCCTGTCCGTCCTTTTCAAAATGAACTTCATACAGTTCAAAATTGCTGCCGACGTCTGCAAGTGCATTTGCCGCCTTTGTATATTCTGTTCCTGCACCGACCTTTGTTACCTTTAACTCAGAGCCTGCCGGAAGCACGCCCTCTGCGGCTGATACATGAACGCCTGTCTTTTCATCCGTCACATCAACTGCCGGTGACTTTTCTTCTGTCTGGTCTTCTGCCGGTACAAGAGAAGTATCGCTTGTTGCTGTCAGTGCTGACCAGTCGAATCTTAATCTCGCACTCATCATGGTGTCGCCCATTGGTGTATCCGGTACTTTAAAGCTTACATCTGCATAAGTAATATCTGCAACAGATGGCTGTGCACCTTCAGGAAGTTCAAATGTTACCAGTCTGATTGCATCGACTTCATTTCCTGCGGAAGTTGTAATCTTTTCTGTCTTGTCGATTGTAACAGTTACGCCCTCTACCTCAAATGCCGTAACAGCGCTGTAGATTGATGTTACGGTTACCGGATTCATGGCAATCTGAACTTTTACAACCTTGCCATCCTTTACGGTGATTAAAGCACTGCTGTTCTTTTCAAATGCCGCATTACCCATAGAAGCCTTATCGGATACCGCATTCCACAATGCAATCGGTACATAGTAGTTACCGTCAGCAATTTTATTGTCAGAAGGGTCCGGTGTCGGAGTTGGTGTCGGTTCCGGATCCGGTGTCGGGTCAGGAGTCGGAGTCGGTTCCGGTGTCGGGTCTGGGTCCGGTGTTGGTGTCGGGTCCGGTTCTGCTGTCTTTACCGCATTTGCATAATCCAGTGCCAGATAAGCATCCGGGCTGTAATTCATCGCATCGACAAACATGTTGACATAAACACCGTCATAGCTGTTGTCCGGCAGTGTAAATGTAATCTGTGTCACTCTGCCTTCTTCGTCTGTTGTGTACTGTGCATCTACAGTCTTACCATCTGCTGACGTTCCCTGATAAATCTTCCAGTTGCTTGCGTAAGCTGTCAGTCCCGCAAAGGATACGGACTGTAAATCTACGGTTACAACTGCTGTTCCGTCTGCCGCAACAGTCATCTGTGCACTCTTAATGCAGCCTGCCGCCATAGAATCCTGTGAAATATTTCCGGCATTCTTTAAGCTTGCAGGGATTGAATAAGTACCTGTTGTCAGAGTGGTCTTTGCTGAACCGAAAGTTGTTTTCTTTGTTGTATCATCGGACTTATTATTATCAGATGATGTCTTTGTTAAGCTGTCCCAGTAAACCTTTACGAAGCAGTCTGCGCTGAAACGTCCCTGCTTGAAGTCAATGCCTGAAACGAAGCCGTTTAAATTCTTCATTGCCGGTACATAGATATCTGCATTGGTGTTGTAGATTGCCGCAAAATCACCTTCTAACGGGAAGGAAACCTTTGTTACAACCTTTTCATCTTCACCGAATACATCATCGCTGTACTGAATGTCATTCATTTCGACCGCAGCTTCCTTTAAACTCTTAGAAGTATCATTGCCTTCATAGTAGCCATTGAAGCCATAGATATATAACGGTTCTTTTGATGTTCCGTTAATAATGTCTGTTACGAGTGTCATGCTGCCATCTTTGTCAACAACAATCTTTGCCTTTGTCTTGTCATTTTCCACAAGACTGTGCTTTACTTTATCTGTGTAGTATGCAATGTCTACGCTGTATTCGCCTTCTGCAAGCTTTTCTGTCGGAAGGTTAATGACTTCTTCTTCCTGCTTTAGTTCGAGTGCATTTAAAATCGCATCGCGGATTGCATTGGATGAATACGTTGCGCCTGAAACCGCATCAACATCTGTGATTTCCTTTACATCAGTTGCGGACTTATTGATGTAGCTGCCCTTTAAGCCGTTGACTGCCTTTTCAAGCATCATCTTATTGGTTTCGGCATAAGTTCCCGCAAAATTTGCACCTGTTACTTCAATGTCTGTGATAACATCATCTGTAACTGTTACATTGACAGTAACATCATATTCACCGAACTGTGAAATATGGGCTGTACCTGTCTTTACAACTGGTGTGTTGTCTTCATTTTTTGCTGTCAGCTTTAACTTTAAGTTCGTATCCTTTGACATACCGTCGATAAAGCCTGTCAGATAAATTTCATTGTTGTCTGTCATGTCGAAATAGTCCGGTACATCTACAACTGCCTTACCCGGATATACGAGTGCATTTTCAAGGTCTGTTGTTGTGGACGTTGCGCTAAATTCTGTTCCGTCTGTTGTGTAGTATACATATCCTCTGCTGTCTGTTACTTCTACAGGTGTCTTATCATATGCCACGCTGTCTGCTTCGGAATTAATCTTGTCTGTATACCAGTCGTTGTAAATTGCTGACTTTAAGCCGCTTGTATCATTCTTTGAGATTGCCTTAAATGCATTTTCCATGCTGTCTGCATTGTATACACGAAGGCTTCCCATATGTCCGTGTAAGCCGAATACGATTGTTTCGCCTAAGTCAAATACGAGCTGTCTGCTTCCGTCTGCCTTTGTTACCAGTGTTGCACTCTTGATTGCATCAATGTTTGCAGGCGGTGTCTTTGTGGCACCCGGTTCGCACGCTGTATAAACAGATACATCTAATGCCTGTGTTGTTTCTTCTCCCTGGTCTGTATCACCGACTTTTTCAATCGTTGAGAAGTCCATACGGAACAATACTTCTGAAATGTAAGCCATTTCTGTGATGTATGTTGTAAATAACACATTCTGGTTTGCATAGTCCGCATCGTTTTTAATGTAATTGATACCGGAGAATGTCAGGTTAAACGGTGCTACCTTACTGCTTGTTGATGAAGCGAGTTTATCCAATGTAACGGATTCTACATTTTCACTGTTATAGAAGCCGCCGACCTGCTTGCTTCCCTGCATAACCTTTGTAAAGTAGAAATCGCCTGTGTTTTCTGTCTTTACGTTGGTTGACGGATTAATCTTACCGGTCTTTGTAACGGTTGGTGAAATGGTGTATACCTTTGTATAGTTTTCATACTTTTCAGCATAGTCACTGGATTCTGCAACGCCTGCATCATCGGCACCCTTAATCTTGCCGTTATCGTTGGCATCCGGTGTCGGTGTGGACTTAATCCAGAGTTCGCCGCCGCCTGCGTATCCAATCGGGCTCTTTACACCCGGCATTTCATAATCGTCTACTATTACATTGCCTTCTGCATCAACGCTTACGGTAATGTCTGTGTACTGTTCTTCATAGCCCATTGCACCTTCGATTTTGTCGGTGTCAATGTAATAGGTACTGCCGAATACTGCCTGCATTTTATATGTACCCTCTTTTAAAGAACCGTCTTCGTTGTAATAGCTGCTGACATCCTTGAAGTTTGCCATAACTGTTACAGCTTCTTCCGGCATGGTAAATGTATACTCATGGGCATTTGTTCCGTTAATTTCCTGCGTTGTTGTGGCTTCAACCGTCTTGCCGCTTGCCGTTGTTACGGTTACGCTGTCCATTGTATAATACTTTAAGCGGTCCGGTGTTACGGTAACGGTTACGTTTTCACCTGATTTTGCCTTATCGGAAGACTTTGTTTCAGCCGTTAATACACTGACTGTACCTTCACCGTTGGTTTCTGTTGTAATTGCATAAGAGTCTTGTGCATACTCTGTGCTTACGGTCACTGCGGACTTCGGCATTGTAAAGCTGTAGCTTCCGTCACCGTTGTCTGTCACGTCAACTTTCTTTCCGTCTGCTGTTTCTACGGAAATGCTCTTGACCTTGCAGAATGACTTCGGTGCTGTGTATACAGTTACCTTACTGCCTTCTGCGGCTTCTTCGTCAACGGTTGTTTCGCCGTATTCACTGCCTGTTACGTTTGAAGTGATTGCATATTTCTGTGAAACAACCGTTTCTTCGGCTGCCTTTAATACCGGTCTGCCTGTTGTCTTGTCTGTTTCCCATTTGCAATACTTGTTATCCTCTGTCTGGTTCTCATCAACCCAGCTGTTTAAGTATGTAACCAGTGCAATCCTGCCGACCTTGTTGGTTGTGCTGTCAACAGACATTAAGTTGTCATTTTCATAACCCTCGCCTGTTACCGGTGTAACGTATGAGAAGTTCTGATTGATAGAATCCAGATTATCTCCTGTAACAGTCTTTGCAATTCCATAAATTTGTGCATTTTCAGGGAAATTATTTAATGTTGTACCTGTGTAGCAGTTTGCAGTCTTATCTTTTGCCTGTAAAGTAGCGTCCACACCGTAATAAGATACATTTGCCGGATTTGCATTTTCACCCATGGTAATCCCTGAAATATCATAGCTGTTGACTGCTCTGTCTGAAAGTCCATAATATGAATAATATCCGGTTAAATTTACATTTTCCAGTGTTGTCTTGCCGGTTACCGCACTGTTTACAATTTGTGTTGCACTATTTGTAATAGGGTAATGCAATACCGTACCGCCTGTCGCACCGTCAATGGTCACATTCATATTGTTTACGACCTTGTTGTAAGAACCGCCGCCATAAGCAATACCGCCTAAATAGCAGAATGTGCCTGCAACGGTATGGACTTTTTGTGTTCCTTCAAATGTCAGGTCGTTGATAGTGACATCTGTGAAACTGCCTATCTGTGCGATAAATGCACTTGAATATACCCATGAACTTGATGCCGTTCCTGTCATGCCTTCTACATTCAGTCCCTTAATGGTATGTCCGTTTCCGTTAAAGGTTACTGTATTATTGTAATTTGTATATGTCATCGGCACCCATGTATATGCGCTCATATCAATATCTTTTACAATATTAATGGTTTTATCCGTAAGTGCGCTTGGATTATCACGCATTAATTTACCGACAGCCGCAAGGTCTGCCGCATCGGAAACAATCAGTGTGCTTGATGTTGCCGCATATACATCTGTATCATAACGTCCTTCTTCAAACCAGTTGTCCGGTGCAATTACCGATACTGTCACTGCGCCTGCCGGCATTGTAAAGCTCGTTGCAGAGTTTCTTATATATTCGACACTGCCGTCTTCCTTAATCACTTTGATAAATAAAACCTTTTTGGCTTCGTCTGTCAAAGTAATGGTAACATTTGCGCCTTCTCTTGCTTCTGCTTTATCCAGTGCAATATAAGACTTTGCTTCATCTGCAACGGTAACAGCCTTTAATTCTTTCTGTGTAATTGCAGAACCATCAAAACTTGTTGTGACACCCTTTTCAGGCATTGTGAATGTAAATTTTGCAGAAGATGTTGTGTTTCCTGCATCTGCTGTTACGGTTACTTCGTTGCCGTCTGCGTCTGTTACCTTTGGCAGTGTTGTACCGTCATAGTAATATCCGTCTGCTGTATTTGTGGAAAGCAGTAATGTTACGGTATCGCCTTCTGCCGCAAGTTCACCATTTGATACGGTAAAATCGGCACCTTCAATATTTGCAGACTGGTTTGTAATGTTATACGCATCTGTTTCAACGAAGTCTACTCTTAAAGTAACGGCTACCGGGAATTTCTTTGCTACGGTATATGTTGCTTTTCCGCTTGCAAGTGATGATAATTCTCCCGGCTTTACTGTTGTATTTCCCTGTGTACCGGTTACGGTTACTGTATGCTTATAATACTTGCCGTCGATAATGCTGTCTGCTACAACATTCATATTACCACTCATCATCTGTCGGCTGCTGTAACTTACATGGCTTGCAAATTTACTGTCGTCATTGGTTTCTAATGTAATTGCACAATAACGGTTACTCTTTTCTGTGATTGTAACCTTTTTCTCCGGCATTACAAAGGTGTATACCTGTACAATCTTATCTTCATCAATCACTGTACTTTCAAGTGTTGTATCAATACCGGTTCCGTCTTCATCTGCAACAGTCGGCACATAATTTCTTGTTGAACTGTCACTTGTTGATGTAATCTTTACGGTTTCACCCGGCTTTGCACCATACTTATCTACACTTAAATATTCGCCTGTTGATTTTATCTCATACTGTCCTTCTTCCAGAACCGGTGCAAACTGCACATATATCATAAATGTTCCTACTGAGCCGTAAGCATATGCATCGTCAGGAATTGTGCATGTATACTGGTTCTCTTTGCCGTCTACCTTTGTAATCTTTAAGTCCGGTGTTGTAAAGCTTGATGACATGTACATAACAGAATCTAATTTCCAGCCGTCCTCCGGTACAGCTTCAAATGTAATTGTGCTGTCTTTTTCAGCCGTGTATACTTTTTCACCATCATCACCGGTGCTTTCTGTCACACCTGAGATTAATTTGATACTTCCCTTTCCGTATGAAACACCCGGTGTAACTGTGTAGGTTACTTTTTCTGTGCTTTCTGCATCTGCTGTTACGAGATTTTCCTCTGCCGGTGCGGCTGTTTCAAAGCCGTCCGCTTCTGTTGTCTGTGCCTGCTGTACTGCCTGTGCAAATGTCTGCTCCGGACTTGCCGCCAATACATTGTACGGCATACTGCTCATTGTCATTGCGACTGCTAATGAAGCAGATAATAACTTAAAGCTGGTCTTTCTCATTTTTCTTTCCTTTCTGCTTTGTCCCTGTTTACTTGTTTCTATCGTGCCTTGTTGATTTTACGAATGTACTAATGCTTTGTTTTGTTTTTTGTTTTATGGCATAGTTTTATTTTGATAACTTCCATTAGTCTTATCTAACCGTGGCACTTAAAAAAATAGGCTTCAAAGCCTATCTTTCGTTTGCAGTGGCAGTGTACCACAGACATTTGTTTTTGGCAAGCAGACATTTTTGTTGCAAACCTGCAACAAACAACGGTATTTTTTACCTGTTTTCTTTAACAATCCCTTTGATTTCCTGCTTTTCCAATTTGTTGCGCAAGTGCAACAAAAAAGTCTTATTGATAAATTTTATTGTTTAAAATGAGATTTTTCCAGACTGTTTTTGCAAAATCCCTACTTTGATACTAGGAAAAAAGAGATTTAAGAGTTGGGCGGCTTTTTTGTTTCAGATAAGCCGCCTGTTACTTTGATAAAATGCTTTATTTTTCCTATTCATCTTCACGCTCGACTGCCTGCGACAACTTTTGCACCGTTTCTTCCGGCAGTTCCGTCAGGTCTGCCACATATGCAACGCTGTTCCCCGCCTGCAATAATTTTACGGCTAACTGCATTTTGGCTTTTTTCATTCCGGTGATTTCGCCTTCGGCACGTCCTTCATCACGCCCCTCGCGGCGTCCACAGGCTTCTCCCTCCAGATATCCTTCGGCACGACCGCGGTTTAATATATCCTTTGCTTCATACTCTAATACTTTTCCACCCATACTCTCTCCAACTCCTTTCCTGACCTTTTCATATTTTTCCGCCAGATGTTTTATTACTGTATCTGACATTTCAAGAATTGTAACCTTTTCGTATTCGTTTAAATCACCGTTCTTACGGTCTTCTTCCAGACGGTTTACTATCGCTGTATATTCCTCTTCCAGCTTCGCTAATTTTTCGCTGTTTTCTTCCAGTTCTTTAAAACTCTTTTCATAAACAAAAATATGAAACGGTATCAGAAAGTACAGCTTTTTCTCAAAGATTTCTTCTACTGTATACTGTCTGACTTTTAATACCGGAACGGCATACGATACTTCCCCGCCCGGTGTGCGTATCATTACCGTCATCACCTCCGGCGTATTTTTCGTATGGCGCAGGGCTACGATTGCGGAATCAGGAAAATGAACTACCAGTGCACCCGCTGTAACTTCTCTGTTTTCCAGTGCAAGCTGTGTATCATACTCAAACATACGTACTATCATGCTTCCGTCTTCCGTGCTCTGGCACTCAACATGATAACGCTTTCTTTCTCTACCGAGGATTTCAAAGCTGGAATCCGTAATGCGCTCCTGTTCATTGCCGTCCGGCAGCTTTATAAAGTGCTCGTTTTGAAGCAGATGTATTGTTTCTTTTCCGGTGTAACTTGTGTGAAACAGTTCATTTACAACCGGTATAATCAGTGCCGTACAATCCGTTAACAGGGTACGGAACACATCATCGTAAGGTGTATTTACCATGCTTTCTTCCTTTCTTTTATTATAATAGACTACGTGAACTGCCGACAAGGATTTTCATGAATTTTCTAAATCTTTTTGGATTTTAAGGGATATTAAACAGATGAACCCATAAAAATGTCAATAGAAAATACTACTTGGGATAAACTATCCGTTCTAATCAAAATTTCATCCCTAAAACGCGGATAAAACCTTAATCAAAATTTCAAGTTTTAGAAATCAACCGTTGTTTGCGGTTTTATTTTTAGAATATATTCTTTTAGAAGAATATCACAATTCTATTCAGATTGCAATTATTATTATAAATTTTGTTTAATTATTTAAAATATGTGTTATTTATTCTTTATATACTACTCTTTAATTCTAAGTTGTTTTTAAAAAGTGCCTTTTATACACACAATCCTGCATACAAAAGACACTTTTCCACTAATTTTTTGATTTTTCCTCTTTACTGCGCAGTCTGCTGTGCGGTTTCCACCTTCGTCACTTCATTTAATGACTCGTTTTCATGATATGAAAATGTAACAGTATCGCCTGTATTGTACCGTACAATATCCGCATTATCCGATAACGGCACATCAAAGATACGGGACTGACCCTCTAAGAGTATATAAAAATGCGAATTGCCGTCCAATACCGTCTGCACCATTTTATCGATTCTGCCGGTTATCTGCCTGCTTTCCTTTGGCGTTTCTGCCGCTATTTCATCTACAATGCCGCTGTCTACCATCAGCTGACGGTAATTTTTCTCACACTCATTGACTGAATCGCCGATTGCCACCGTCTGATACTTCTCGATATTGAGCATGGCATAAGATTTTACCAGTCCCGAGCTGTCCTTTAATGCCATAAAATATGTCGGCTGTCCGCCCACATTAATAAGCAGTGGAAATGTCGCCTTATATCCTAAATGCTGGACCTTTCCCTCTGCCGAAGACATCGCCGAATTTTCCTCTGCACCGGAAATCACATAATAGCGCGTTTCCATTGTCCGCTGGTTCATCAGCACAAAGCCCACATTGGATTTATCCTGTCCGACTGAGGTAATTCCTGTATACACCCACACATCATCGTCCAGTGCAATATAATTGTAGCCGTTTGTCGTTACCAGACAATCCTTCTGGCTTAACACACTGTTAAAATAACCGTGCTTTAACGTACCGTGGTAATCATACAGCGAAATAAGCATATCTGCCGAATACACACGGTCTACCCACTGCGGAACATCTTCCACGGCATAATCCGTCATTTCCCCGGTGACTGCATTACAAAGTACCACCCTGCCAATCGTCACACCGCCAAACAGTCCGATATTATATTTTTTCACCGGACAAATCCAATAAGGTGTACCGCTCTCATCAATTTCAAAGCTGATGTCATCAAACATATAGGTCGGATACGCAAACCTCAGATGTCTGTAAATGTTTCTGCCAAAATGGTCGCTCATCGAATAACGGATTTTCTGCTCCAGACGCACGCACTCCGCTTCCTGTGTCGTCATATCAATACGGATATACGCAGGAATTCCATCACTGTGATTGGTAAACCATTTAATCAGGCTGCCGTACTGAAGCGGTGTCACACGCACCGGCTGATTCTGATAGTTAATCTGTGTATACATATCGCTAACTTCAAACTGGGAAACCATATCCACCATTGTTCCCATAACACGGTTGCCGATGGTCGTTGCCGAATCTTTATCCAGTACCGGAATCTGGTCATAGGACACCTCATGAATATCATCGGTAAAGCTTCTGGTTTCCACATTTAACAGTTTCTGATAAGCCGAAGCATTGACAATTTCAGATGACAGCAGTCCGCCTATTAGAAAAATAATAACCAGTGCCGCTGTAAGTACCGCACATAAATAGAAAAAACGTTCTGCCTTTTTGCTCTTAAATTCCGGCTTTGACTGCTTCCACTGTCTGCCTGCCCATTCCTTGTAGTATTCTGTCATTGTCATACTGCAAAGCCCGACAACACCCGTAAATACCGCCGCCAGCACAATGACAAATATCCAGAAGCCCGGTGCATGGATATTGATT
>OBJO01000964.1_pt1 | contig 11267 bp, 3 predicted proteins | sample 1481741 | NCBI WGS metagenome assembly OBJO01 (sample SAMN06140803, study PRJEB22556) | human gut metagenome | host: Homo sapiens | place: China: Beijing | collected 2014 | reverse complement strand
GCTATGATATTTTTGCATACAGAAAAAGAGCCTGTGCACGATTACGTGCGACAGGTCCTTTTTTCGCCCATTATTCTCATTGTTGTTCAAATCGTTAGAATGTAAAATTATAATGGTAATATGGATAACATTCATTTTGCTTTACGATTTAGCTATCATTTTCACAGAGAAACTTACCATATTGTAAGCTACTATCAAGCCGAATTAAAGACAGTTTATTGGATAACTTTCTTTTTTGAAAGGGCAATAAGTTCAATGAGCGGCGGGTTAGGTGATTTTGTATAACTATTTTTTCACTAAAATATATTGTTTCTCACTTAAGATTATTTCTTATTGACATCGTACATATATACTAAGTATAATCTTTTTATTGCTAGTTGCTATAACCATAACAATGTATATGAGCAAAAATATCAAGATTAAAAGCGAGTAATGAGTTTCAGGAGGTACTATGAATAAGGTCTATAAGGTTATTTGGAACCGGACGAAACAGTGTTATATAGTTGTTTCAGAATTTGCCAAACGTGCTGGGAAAGTAAAGAGCACGCATCTCTTAGCCGCTATGGGCAAGACGACGGCTGTTGTAGGGTTAGGGGCTGTTTTATTATTGGGGCCAGGTTTAGATGCATCCGCGGCAACAGGAAAAGTTATTGGCGGTACTTCAAGCAACCAGGCTCAAGGAACAGATGCGACCGTTAGTGGCGGTGGTGACAATGAAGCTATTGGCAAAGGATCCAGCGTTAGCGGCGGCTCTCAAGGGAAGGCTACCGGGGAACGTTCCAGTGTTACTGGTGGGCTTCAAAATCAGGCAGCCGGGCAATTTTCCACAGTCAGTGGAGGCACTGGTAATAAAGCGTTTGGTTATAGCTCGATAGTTATCGGTGGTACAGGAAATGTTGTCGGCAAAATGGCAGTAGACGACAAGGGAAATCCTATTCTTGTGGATGCTAATGGAAATGTTGCTAAAGATGGGAATCCTTATCCAGATCCCAATTCTCTTTTTGCCGGTACTGTGGCCGTAGCAATTGGTGGCTATTCCTCTTCTGTACAAGGTGCCTATTCTGTTGGCATTGCCGGTGGTAGTACAAGCGCAGCGGCTTCGAGTGGTTTAGCTGCTGGTCGTCAGGCTACGACTACTGTAACCAATGGTGTCGCTATCGGTTATGAATCTACGGCATCTGTTATTGATTCTTCCCGCGCAGCGGACAATGAAGGACGTATTGTATCCTTTGGGCATCGGGCGGGCGACATTTATTATACGGTAGACTATCAAAACCACACCGTTACCGAGAATAAATATGACTCTGCCGCCTACAACCGTCTGGTCAACGTAGCCGACGGCATCGACGACCACGACGTCGTCGTCATGGAACAGCTGACCAAGGCCAAAGCAGAAGCGGTGGCAACGGCTAAAAACCAGATCAAGGTCAAGGGCGATGAAACCAACGTCCATGCGGAAGAAACCACGGACCAGGACGGCGTACAGACCACCACCATCAGCCTGAAGCCTAAGGTCACGTTGAAGGACAGCACCGACACCACCGGTGCCAAGCAGGTGGTGCTGGACGGGACCGCCGGCACCATTTCCGCCGGCCTCAGCACCGATGCGTCCAATTATATTTCCCTGAACGGCACCACAGGCCTGGCCCATATCGGCGCCATCACCATTGGCAAACAGCCCAGCTACACCTATACTTACTATGTGCCGGTCTATGATACCAAGGGAAGTATTACAAGTCTTTCCCCCACCCGTACCACGGAAAGCGGCAATTTCATCACCGGTCTTACCAACACCACCTGGACCCCAGGAAAATATGCTTCCGGCCGGGCAGCGACAGAAGACCAGCTGGAACAGGCAGGCCGGCACTTCCTGAGCATTAAAACCGGTACCAGTACTGACGGCACAACGGTGGCGGAAAATACCCTGGCCAACTACTACAATGACGGGGCCACCGGCACCTATTCCCTGGCTTTTGGGGTGAATACCAAGTCCAGCGGCGATTATGCCACCTCCATGGGCATCAATTCCACCGCCAGCGGCCGGGGGGCCATGGCCGTGGGCTATAATTCCACAGCCTCTGGAACCCAGTCCATTGCGGTAGGCACCCAGAACAACGCCAGCGGCAATTTCTCCGTAGCTTTGGGTGTAGGGTCCAATGCAGGTACCGCCAATACAGATACCTCTTCCACCACCAATGGGGCGGCTGCAGCGGTAGGCTTTATGGCCCAGGCTACCAAGACAGGCAGTTCTGCCTATGGTTATAAGGCCTGGGCCGTGCAGTATGAAGGTACGGCGCTCGGTGTGTCTTCTGTGGCCAATGTGGAAGGCGGCGTGGCTGTAGGCGCCCACTCCATTGCCGATGTGGCCAAAGGAGCCAAAGGCTATCTGGCTGGTGACAGCGATACATCCACGACCTGGGTTTCCACGGCAGGGGCCATGTCCCTGGGCGGCAATACCAAGGATGAAAACGGCAATGCCATCACTGTGTCCCGTCAGATTACCAATCTGGCTGCCGGTACAAATGACACCGACGCTGTTAACGTGGCCCAGCTGAAAGCCGTAGAAAGCGAAGGCTTGAATTTCCAGGGGAACAATACGGATACTACCGTCCACATCAATCAGGGCGGCACACTCCAGATTCAGGGCACCGGCACCAAGGCGGCCACGGAATATTCCGGGGAAAACATTCTGGTCACCGGGGTCAATGAAACGGCTGATGACGGAAAAACCGTCACGACCAAACTGAATATCGGACTGGACAAGAACATCCGCGTGGACAGCGTTACCGCCGGTCAGGCTACGACGAATTCCGTCCAGGGTTATGCAGGCTCTGTGAAAATCGTAGGGCCCAGTGCTGATAGCACCAAATATGAAGCTACATCTCTGACTACGGCCTATGATACAGCTGCCAAATCCGTGAATGATGCCACTATCAACCGGCTCCAGTATACCGACGGGAATGGCACCACCAAACACACGGTAGCCACCTTGGAAGACGGACTGAAACTGAAAGGGGATGCGGGCACTGGAACGGTAAGCCTGGACAGTACCCTGAGCGTTACCGGCGGGGAAACATCTTCTGCCAGTCTGGCGTCCGGGAACAACATCGGCGTCACTGCCAGTGATAGGACTCTGAAGCTCCAGCTGGCCAAGGACCTGACAGGACTCAGTTCCGTTGCTGCCGGGACCGTGGTTATGGGCAGCCAGACCGATGGCACCAATACAGGCAATTACCTTACCGGCCTGGACAACAAGACCTGGACGGTAGGCACCACCAAAGCCGTCAGCGGCCGTGCCGCCACGGAAGACCAGCTGGAGAGCGTGTCTGATGTGGTGGATACCAACCGGACCAATATTGCCACGAATACTGCTGATATCGCCAAAGGCCTGAATTTCACCACCAATACCACCGATGTTTCCAGCACCACGGGCTACAAAGTGGTGAACAAGGCCCTGGGGGATACGGTGTCCATTAAGGCCCATGATGCCCAGAGCGGTCACACCTACAATACGGACAACCTGACTACTTCCATCGACGACAGCGGGAACATCACCATTGCCATGGACACCCAGCTGACGGCGGACAAAGTCACCGTGGGGACGGGAAACAATGCCTTGACTCTGGATGGGTCCAACGGCACACTGACCACCGGGTCGTCCACTCTGAACGGTACCGGGCTCACCATTGCAGGGGGACCCAGCCTGACTGCCAGCGGCATCAGCGGCGGCAGCCAGCGGATCACCAGTGTGGCTAGCGGAGCCAGCGGAGTGGATACGGCCGGGAAAGCTGTCTATGGGACGACGGACAACGCTGCCAATATCGGTGATGTGAAGACCATTGCTGCCCAGATGGTGACGGTGAGCAAGGACAGCACCAAGAATAATACAAAGGTCAAGAAGACCACCAAGGATGATGGTACCGTAGATTACGAAGTGGCCCTGAACGATACCCTGACATTAGGGGATAACAACTATGCTGTACTGAACGGTACGGCTGGGACCTTGTCTCTGGGGAACCTGCTGTTCATGGATGGACTCAATGGATATGGCACCATCGGCAGCCTCCACTTGGGGAATTATTCCGGTACGGACAGCTCCTGGACCCTGACAGACAATAAAAATGGTACAGTGGCGGCGGGCACCTATCTCACCGGCCTCACCAACACTTCCTGGAATACCACAGACCCAACCTATGTCAGCGGCCGGGCGGCCACAGAAGATGAACTGGCGGCGGTTTCCACCACCGTGAACACCGGTTGGAAAGCCCAGATCAACGGGAAGGATGCGAAAACCGTCACTCCTTCCAATAACACCCTGAACTTTGTGGCAGGGGACAATATTGCCCTTGCGCAAAACGGGGATATCGAGATTGCTACGACACCGGACGTGAACTTTACCACTGTCCGGGTGGGCGGCACCAAAGGCACCGACGGCACCTATACCGGGGGTATTTACCTGGGCAGCCAGACCGGCGGCGGAGCCAACAGCGGCGCGGGCTTCTATATCACCGGACTCCAGAATACCAATTGGGACGCCAAGTCCATTGTCAGCGGCCGGGCGGCCACAGAAGACCAGCTCCAGAAAGCCATCAACGAAGTACAGACCGGTACCCTGGCCAGTGACAACTATGTGACTGACGGGATGGCCACTGATGATACTAACAACCCGGGACAGCTGAGAGTGAACCTTAATGAGAAAAACGGCAATTCTGTCAGTGTTTCCGGCCTCCACGATTACTATGTAACCGCAGGCAGTGTTTCCACGGGAACGAAAACCAATGCTGATGGGACCACCTCCACCAGCGCTACCCTGACCTTGACCAAAAACAACAATTCGACGGTAGCCGTGGATCTGTCCGGTCTGTCCAACATGGATTACCATCTGGTGGAAAATTCCGCTTCCGGTTCCAATGGAGCTTATTCTGTGGATGCCAACGGGGATGTGACGCTTACGGTGGCCAGTCCTACTGACACCACAGGAAAGGAAATCACCATTTCCGGTCTGGCCAGCAAGACAGCGCTGGAACAGGGACTGACCTTTACTGCCAGTGCCATGGCGGACGGGGCAACTTCCCTGACCCACAAGGCTCAGTTGGGGGATACCATTGGCATTTACGGGGGCAGCAAACAGAACGGCCATACTTACAATACCAACAACATCACCACCACCATCAGCGATAAAGGGGACATCCGGGTGCTGCTGGACGACAACCTGACGGCCACCAGCCTTACCGCCGGCTCCAAGACCACTGATGATGCTACCGGAGTAGATGGCATTGTCAAGGCCACCGGCCAGGGTGGAGCCTATCTGAAACTGAACGGGGCCGATGGTTCTCTGCGCATGGGTGATTCCAGTGGGAATTTCGCCGCCATGGTCCAGAACTATGGGGGACCCAAATTCCTGGACAGCACGGCGCTCGGTTCTCCCCGGATCCAGTACTGGGCGGCCAGTGCCGGCCAGTCGGAAAGCGACGCTTCCCAGACTCTTTATACCCTGGCGACTCTCAACGACGGACTCCAGCTGGCCGGAGACAGTGGTACCGGGTCCGTAGCGTTGGACAAGACCCTGACGGTAAAAGGCGGCGAAGATTCTTCCTCCGACCTGGCTTCCGGCAGCAATATCGGAGTGACGGCTTCCGGCAGCACGCTCCAGCTCCAGTTGGCCAAACAGCTTACCGGGCTTACTTCCATTTCCCTGGGGACTGACATGGTTCTGGGGAACCAGCCCAGCGGCTCGGCCACCGGGGATTATCTCACCGGACTGGACAACACCACCTGGAGCGGTACGCCGGTAAGCGGCCGGGCAGCTACAGAAGACCAGCTGGCCAGCGTCAGCACCAGTCTGAAAAACAAGACCACCGGAGGCTTTGGCCTTACAGCGGATGCAGCGGACAGCACCACCGGAAGCAGAGATGTGAAACAGGACCTGGGAAGCACCATCAGGATCACCGCTGCCAATGATGATAACCTGACTACCACGGCGGATGCCGCCAATACGGCCATCAAACTGGCTCTGAGCAAAAATCTGACACTGACTTCCGCTGCCTTTACGGATGGAGCAGGAAATACCACCACGGTCAATGGAACCGGCATTACCATTGCCAAAACCGGGACCACATCGTCCGTCTCCCTGACCAATGGTGGCCTTGACAACGGAGGAAACCAGATTGTGGACGTAGCCAGCGGCCTGGGCACGACGGCTCTGGCAGATGCCACCGGAGATACGCTGAACCACGGGGCCACCATCGGCGATCTCCAGAAGGCAGCCCGCGGATTGACAACAAGCACCAGCACCCTGGGCCTGAATTTCAAGGGCAACAGCAATCCCACCGATACCACCGGAGCGGCCACGGCTCTCCATGCCAATCTGGGAGATACCGTGTCCATCCTGGGGACGGGCACCGATACAGATGACAACTATTCCGGCCGGAATGTGAAGGTCATCAACAAGAACAATGCCCTCTATGTGGAACTGGACAAAGATTTGGAAGCCCGGTCCATGCAAGTGGGCTATGGGGAAAATGGCAATAACGTCCAGGGCCAGCTGCTGCTTTACGGAGCCAACAGTAACAATACCTATTCCAACCTGATTGTGGAAAGCCAGTATATGGATGGAAAACCGTATCTGACCAATACCACCACCAACGGGGACAAACGACTGATTTACAAAGATGGGAAAAACGATGCGCCCCATACGGTAGCCACCATGAGCGACGGCCTGAAATTCAGTGATGACAACGGCAGCTCCGCTTCCATCACTCTGGGTAGTACCCTGGCCGTTACCGGCGGCGCCGCCAAAGACAAGCTGGCCAAGGATACCAATGGAAAACTGGTCACTGGAAACATCGGCGTCGTTGCAGCTGAGAACAGCGACGGCACCAGCGGCAGTCTGACCCTGGCGCTGGCCAAGGATGTGGACCTGGGGGCTCAGGGGAGCCTGACAGCCAATGGGACAGTCCTGGGGTACCAGACAGCCACTACCAAAGTGGGACAGACCAATGAGACCGGGAATTATGTCACCGGCCTTACCAATACCGTCTGGTCCGGCACCGATTACGTATCCGGCCGGGCCGCTACGGAAGACCAGCTGAATGCAGTGAGCCAGTCCATCCAGAATGCGGTGAACAGTGCCACCTTCTCCATTACCGCCGGGGGCCAGGGTGAAGCCACCGATGCCACCATCACCGAAAAGGTGGGCGGTGCCATCCGGATCTTCGGGGATGCACCCAGGGTATCCGGAGGTGGTGACGGAGACGGCTGGGACCGGTCCAAGGCTAATATCCTGACCAAGGTGAAGAAGGACAACCACGGGGATGACTATATTTCCGTAGAACTCCAGGACAACCTGGAAGTGGGGGTCCATGCAGGCACCGATACAGATGGCACGGCCGTTGCCGGTGTGGACGGCAGCATGCTGTTCAAAGGGGCAGCAGCTGCTGACGAAGTGAATATTACCGGCGATACAGGGGTCACCTTGAACTATAACGGCAGCAAAGCCGCTGTCCTCCGCCAGAGCAACGGGGCCGGGTATCTGGATCTTACCGGCACCACAGCCGGCACTTCCGCCACCTTGTCCGCCCAAAGCGGAACAGCCCTGGCAGGCAAGGACATGACCCGTACGGTTTACACCGACCAGAGCGGACAGGTTCATCAGCTGGCCACCCTGGAGGATGGCTTGATCCTCACCGGAGACAGCGGTACGGTCACCCGCCTTTTGAACAGCACGCTGAAGCTGTCCGGCGGTGTGAAGGACACGGCCGACCTGTCCACTGGCGCCAATATCGGAGTCGTAGCCAATACGGCAGGCGACGGCTTTACTATCCAACTGGCCAAGAATCTCACTGGAATCGAAAGCATTACCGGTCTCACCAATACCACCATTACGTCTGCTGATTTTGCCACCAAAGGCCGGGCGGCCACAGAAGAACAGCTGAAACAAGCCATGGGCACTGTCACCAGTGTTACCTCCGGCGGCGGTTTTGGTCTCACCGCTGACGGTGACAGCACTAAAGCGGCCAAGGCTGACCTGGGCAGTACCATCGGTATCCATGGGGACAGCAATATTACTACCTCTGTATCCGATACGGGCAGTGCTATCAACATCAGCCTGAATAAGGATGTGGACCTGGGAACTGACGGCTCCATCAAGGCTGGTGGCGTGACCATCAACAACAGTGGTATTGATGCTGGTAACAAGAACATCGCCAACGTCAAGAGTGGTATCGTCAAGGGCGATGACAGCGACAACACCAACGCCGCCAACATCGGCGATGTGAAGAAACTGGCCGGTGAAGCCGCGCAAGGGGCCGTGGACAGCCTGGGCACCCGTGACTTTACCGGGGACGACGGAGAAAAAATCTCCAAAAAACTGGGCGAATCCATGAAACTGTCCGGCGGGGCAGATACCACAAAGCTTACTGACGGCAACATCGGCGTGGTGAAGAACGCCGACGGCACCGGCCTGGACATCAAGCTCTCTAGCGAACTGAAGGGCCTTACCAGCGTCACGACTGGCAACAGTACTTTGAACAACGACGGCCTGACCATCAACAATAGTGAAGGCAAAGCCGGTACGACCATCACCAACAGCGGTATCAAGATTGCTGCTAACGGCGATAATACTCACGATGTGGAAATCGGCAACAGCAACGTCTCCATGGGCGGCCAGCAGATTCACGATGTGGCTGCCGGGACATCGGCGACGGATGCGGTCAATGTCGGCCAGCTCAGTATGTTTGCCAATAATGTCGGCAGTGCCATCAACAAGCTGGACAACCGCGTCAACCGCGTCGGTGCCGGTGCCGCCGCACTGGCCGCGCTCCATCCGCTGGACTTCGACCCGGACGATAAGTGGGACTTTGCCGGTGGCTTTGGTCATTATAAGAACGCCAATGCCGCTGCTATCGGGGCTTACTACCGTCCTAACGAAGACACGATGTTCAGCATCGGCGGCAGCTTCGGCGGTGGCGAAAACATGCTCAACGCCGGCGTCAGCTTCAAGCTCGGCCAGGGCAATCACGTCTCGACATCTCGCACGATGATGGCTAAAGAAATCGAATCGCTGAAAGCCGTCGTCAAAGAACAGAATGAAAAACTGCAAGAAAACGAAAACCTGCGGGCAAAAGTAGATAAACAAGATAAAGAAATTGCTGAATTGAAAGCCATGGTACAGCAGCTCGCAGCTAGAAGATAAGGAAAAGGGCCTGTCGCACGTAATCGTGCACAGGCTCTTTTTCTGTATGCAAAAATATCATAGCTATATGGTCATTCTTCGGAATCTGTTTGCTCGGACTCAGAAGCGGCTTTGCCGCAATAGACTCTGGAAATCAGGCGCAGGAGCGCCCAAAGGCTCCCCTTCATAGGGGAGCTGGCCGCCAACGGCGGTCTGAGGGGTTCTTCGGAAGAGGTTGGCATCGGCCACCTGGCCCCTGGTGGGTTCGCGTGCTCCACTCCTCTTGCCGACTGAATGACGGTCTGTTTCGTATACTTTTTTACGTTTAGCTAGAAAAAAGAGAATAGAACGATGAAATAGAATAAAAAAGGGGGGCTGTCACACGAAGCCAAAATGGCTTTATGCGACAGCCCCCTTTGAAATATGTACGATTTCCCGACCCGTCTGCTAGAAGAATCACACAAATCCCCAACGGGTCGCCCACGTGGCGACCCCTACGAGCCACGAGCCACGAATCACGAGCCACGAGCCACTAGCCACGAACCACTAGCCACGAACCACTAAAAAACGCGCTGTCTTTGCGGGACAGCGCCTTTTTTCTTACCGAAGGACTTTCACCCGTTCTTCGATGGGGACTTTTACGATGGGTTTTGGCGGTTCTGTGGGATGGCCGAAGGGCATCTGGGCGATGAGCTGCCATTCTTTGGGAACGCCTGTGAGTTTTTTGACTTCGTCGTCGATGAGGGGGTTGTAGTGCTGGAGGTTGACGCCGAGTCCCAGGTCGGTCAGGGCGGTCCAGACGGCGAACTGCATCATGCCGTTGGCCTGCTGGGCCCAGATGGGGAAGTTCTTGGCGTAGAGCGGGAACTGGGAGGCCATGTTGTCGACGATGGTCGTGTCGTCGAAGTAGAGGACCGTGCCATAGGCTGCGGCGAAGGAGTTGATCTTGGCTTCTGTCGTGGCGAAGTTGGCTGGCGGGACGATTTTGCGGAGCGTATCCATGGTGATTTTCCAGATGGCGTCGTGCGTTTCGCCAAAGGCGATGACAGCTTTGCCGGACTGCATGTTGAAGGCCGACGGTACTTCGCGGATGACGTCTTCGATGGTCTTGGTAATGGTTTCCTGGGGAATCGTGACGTCTTTGCTGAGGGTGTAGTTCGTACGCCGGTTGCTGACGGCTGTGATGAAGTTGGTCATAAGAGCACCTCCTGAATTTACAAATTATTTACTAATTGATAGTGATTATTAGCTATTTTTTGGCTAAAGTATATCATAGTGAAGAAAAGAAGTCAAGAATCATAACCCCTTGACAGCAAGGCTTTTTTCATGATATCATTTATATATTGCGTAAGCAAAATTTAATTTCTTGAATTACTAATATGAGGTGATGTAGAAAATGGCAACGAGGAGAGACCCGCGTTTTAAGGAATGTCGCCGGTTCGGAGTTAATGTGTACGGACACCCTAAGGCATTAAAACGCGTACGTAAAGATCAGCGTCAGAAAAAAATGTCTGAATATGGCACACAGTTATTGGAAAAACAGAAACTTCGCGCATACTACAATTTGCTCGAACGTCAGTTTGTCCGTTATTATGATAAAGCCAAGAAGATGGAAGGCGTTACTGGCCAGAACATGCTGAAATTGCTGGAATGCCGTTTGGATAACCTGGTATACCGTATCGGTTTTGCAAACTCCATCCGCCAGGCACGTCAGATGGTCAACCACGGCCACATCCTGGTCAATGGCAAACGCTGCGACATCCCGTCGGCACACGTTAAAGTTGGTTCCGTTATCGCTTTGAAAGAAGCTTCCCGCTCCAACGAAATGTACAAAAAATCTTTCCAGGAATTGAAGACTTTCGATGTACCGTACATCGAAAAGAACTTCGACGGCTTTGAAGGCACACTTACCCGTATGCCCGAACGCGACGAAATTCCGGTAGAAATCAACGAAACACTTATCGTCGAATTGTACTCCAAATAAGGAGCTGTTTGATGGTAACAAAAAGGCGCTGTCGCATGAAGACAGCGCCTTTTTGAGTAGCCGGTTTACCCTGTTGAGCAGGCGAAGCCTGCGAAATATAACCCACCCGCT
>OBJO01000962.1_pt1 | contig 11310 bp, 8 predicted proteins | sample 1481741 | NCBI WGS metagenome assembly OBJO01 (sample SAMN06140803, study PRJEB22556) | human gut metagenome | host: Homo sapiens | place: China: Beijing | collected 2014 | reverse complement strand
CTTCCCCCTTGGGGGAAGGTGGCCCCGCAGGGCCGGATGAGGGGCAGGCTCCCGCCGCCGCCCATTCCCGGGCAAACCGTAGGGGGCGGCGTCCCCGACGCCCCGCGGAGGCTTGCGCCGACGTCCTTCCCCGGGTTACCACCCGCGGAGACTCCCGCTGCCGCCAACACCCGTCCCCCGGGTAACCACCCGCAAACATCCGCTCACGCCACCCCCCGGGCCGGGCATGCCCGGCCCCTACCGCGTAATAATCCCACCCATCTCTACACTACTTAAAAAGGAGGCTCCTTCTATGCGCAACCGCCATCTTGCCGCCATTCCCCTCGCCGCGCTTCTGCTCACCGCCTGCACGTCCGCCACGGATACGGCACCCTTGACCACCCCCACGCCCGAACCCACCGCCACAGCTACCCCGACCCCCGCCGCCGGGGACTTCGCCTGGCTGAACCGCCACGACAGCAGCTTCAACAGCGGCGACGCCTACTATGAAATGGTCTACCGCAACCACGGCGGCCTGCTGCTCAAAACCGACTACGCCACCGCCGCACAGACCGTCGTCTGCACCGTGCCCGGCTGCACCCACGACAGCGCCGACTGCCCGGCCTGGTTCCCGGGGCGGTACAGGTACTACTGTCCCTTCACGGTGGACGGCGCGGTCTATGTGCTCAACGCGACGTTATTCCACACGGATCGGACCTGGGAGGAATACCGTGAAGAACACCTCACGCCTCAGCTGGACAGCACCGACCTCACGCCCGAGGAGCTGGAGGCCCACTACTACGGCCGGTGGCAGCAGGAAAGCGCCGCGCCGCAGGTGTACAGGCTGACCGACGACGGCAAGACCTGCATCGACCTGCCCGCCGAGTGTGTGGATTACGTGTTTGATTTTTGTGACGACGCGGCCCTGTACGGGACGACGACCTCCGGCAACAACGGCCAGGAGACAAAGGCCGTCCGCATTGATCTGACCACCGGTGCGCTGCAATCCGTGCAGCTGGAGCCCACAGAGTACTTTGTGACCTGCTACGACGGCGCGCTGCTGACGGTGCGCTATGTGACCGACGCGCCCCTGCCCGACGACTTTGAGCAGTTCCGGGCCGCCGTGCAGAGCGCCACCGTTGAATTTGACCGCTACGACCCCCGCACCGGCGAGCGCCGCAAGCTGATCGAGCGCCCCTACAACATCGCGGATGAGCGGCTTTCCGGGTATCTGGGCACCCACAACGGCAAGCTCTACTTTGAGGAGCGCGAGGCTCTGCATGACGGCGGCTACAACCGCGGCGCCTTGCAGGAGTATGACCCCGCCGACGGCAGCACCGCCACGGTGTGGGACGCGCCCCTGGCTGGCAGTAACCTGTGGGTTTACCAGGACACCTACACGAACGTCCTGCCCGCCCGGGGCAGCCGGGCCGAGGACTGGCTTTGGCTGTACGGCACCGACGGCGCAGTGGGCGGCAACCGCTGTTATTTGATGAACGCCGCCGCCCGCGAGCTGGTGCCCATCACCCAGCGGATGAAAAATTACACCTACGACATACCCCCGTCCCTTCTGGCCCAGACCGCCGATGGCCGCTGGCTCCTCTGGACCGAATCCAACGACGAAAACGCGCATGTGGCCTATGGGCTGATCGCCCCCAACGATTTTGCCGCCGGCAGCAGCGACTATACGCCGGTGGAGATGTGGGCGGGGTGAGGCGTGGGAGCCGCCCGTTCCCGGGCAAGCCGTAGGGGGCGGCGTCCCCGACGCCCCGCGAAACCTTCCGCCAACACCCATCCCCCGGACAGTCACCCGCGGAGGGGTCAAGACCCCTCCCTACGGACCGAACCATTGACGGGTGTCCGCGTAACCCCCCGGGCCGGGCATGCCCGGCCCCTACCGTGCGGCGGCCCGGGAACGGGTGTCCGCGTAAACCCCACAGCGTTTCCATATCCCCATCCGTAGGGGCGGCGTCCCCGACACCCCGCGAAACCTTGCGCCGCCGCCAACAACAACCCTTGCCTTCCCCCTTGGGGGAAGGTGGCCCCGCAGGGCCGGATGAGGGGCAGGCTCCCGCTGCCGCCCATTCCCGGGCAAACCGCAGGGCGCGGCGTCCTCGACGCCCCGCGAAACCTTGCGCCGCCGCCAACAACAGCCCTTGCCTTCCCCCTTGGGGGAAGGTGGCCCCGCAGGGCCGGATGAGGGGGAGGCTCCCGCTGCCGCCCATTCCCGGGCAAACCGTAGGGGGCGGCGTCCCCGACGCCCCGCGAAACCTTCCGCCAACGGCCATCCCCTGGGCAACCACCCGCAAACATCCGCCCACGCAAACCTGCGGGCCGGGCATGCCCGGCCCCTACCGTGCAACGTAACGACCAGTTCTATACCACCCAAAAAGGAGGCTCCCACACATGAACCGCACACTTCCGCTCATCCTGACCGCTGCCCTCCTGCTCACCGCCTGTGCGTCCGCCGTACCGGCACAACCCACCACCGCCACGACCTGACGCCGCGGCGTCCTCCCCATCACAGCCCGCCGCCGAAACCTCCGCCCCGCCACTTACCCCAAAATTCCCCGTCGGCCATCTTCTCACCCTCCCCCAGAACCAAAACAGCGGCCCCGTCTGGAACACCGGCGACGCGCTCTATGAGCTTCGGGACGCCAGCAATATGACCCCCGAGGCCCTCGTCCTCAAAACCGACTACGCGGCCCTGACCCAGTCCGTCTACTGCGATATTCCCGGCTGCACCCACGACTCCGACGCTTGCCCGGCCTACCTGGCCAGCGACTTCTGCGTCGGCGTCATGGCCGTGGACGGCACGGTCTACACCTATCCCGGCGAGCTGACAAACGTCGCCCCAACGCAGATTTACCGCATCGACCCCGCCGCCGGCAAAACGCCCGTGGCCGCGGTGCCCGATGCCCTGCCCCACCACATGCAGCTGCAATGGTGCGACGAGTACGCCCTGTACGGCTGCCCCCTCGCCGCCAGTCATCAGCCCGGCACCCTCTACCGCTGGGACTGGCAAAATGACACGGTGCAGACCATCCCGATGCTGGCCGACGAGAAGATCATCGCCTGCGAGGGCAGCCGCTTCCTGACGATCCGCATCGAGGCGAACGAGCCGTTCCCCAATTTCGGCAGCACCGAGCAGGAAAAAGCCATTTTGGCGCACGCCGTCTACGTCTACGCCTGGCTCGACCCCGCCACCGGCGCGCGGGAAAAAATCTGCACGCGCCCCTACGCGGACGGCTATTTCCACAACTATTACGACGGCAGGATCTACTACACCGGCAATTTCCGCAATGCCGACACCCCCGGCCAGCAGGCCGCCCTGCTGTACTTTGACACTGCCGACGGCACCGAGAAAACGCTGCTCGAGACCATCCCGCTTCACACCTACGGCATCGACGTGTGCGCACCCTTCAGCCCGGCGTTTGCGGGCGTGCCGCAGCGGTATCTCTGCGTGCAGAATGCCGGGGACGCCAACGCGGACTGCCTGCTGGACATGGAGACCGGCGACGTCCTCCCGGCCCCCACGGTCACGGCGGAGGGCGTGCGCCGCCCCGCACTGCTGCTGGCCTGCACCGCGTCGGGGCAATGGCTGACAACCGCCAACCCCCGCGACGGCTATGACCCGCAGTACAGCCTCTACGCCCTCTGGGACCCGGCAGACTTTTTGGCCGACGGGCAGCCCGCCGCGTGGGTCACGATGTATGCGACAGAATGAACGGTTGTATAATTATGCGCAAAAATGCCGATTTGTCCACAAGACAAGAACACCGGAACGCCTGCCGCAAACAAAATTTTAAAAAGTAAGCCAAAACTACTTGAAAAATTGCTTTTATGGTGGTAACATGAAGGCGGTGTTTGAAATTATATAAAGGAGTGTCGTTTTATGGCAATTCAGAATGCTTACCTGCAGGGCGTATATGAGGGCCTTGCAAAGCGCAACCCCGAGCAGAAGGAGTTTCTGCAGGCTGTTGAGGAAGTCCTTGAGAGCCTGGAGCCCGTTGTGGCTGCCCACCCCGAGTACGAGAAGGCCGGCCTGATCGAGCGCCTTGTCGAGCCCGAGCGCATCATCCTGTTCCGTGTGCCCTGGGTCGATGACGCTGGCAAGGTCCAGGTCAACCGCGGCTACCGTGTGCAGTTCAACTCTGCCATCGGTCCCTACAAAGGCGGCCTGCGTTTCCACCCCTCTGTCAACCTGTCTATCCTGAAGTTCCTGGGCTTTGAGCAGTGCTTCAAGAACAGCCTGACCGGCCTGCCCATGGGCGGCGGCAAGGGCGGCGCTGACTTTGACCCCCACGGCAAGTCTGATGCCGAGGTCATGCGCTTCTGCCAGAGCTTTATGACCGAGCTGTACCGCCACATCGGCCCCGACACCGACGTGCCCGCCGGTGATATTGGCGTTGGCGGCCGTGAGGTCGGCTACCTGTTTGGCCAGTACAAGCGCCTGCAGAATGAGTACACCGGCGTGCTGACCGGCAAGGGCATCCCCTTCGGCGGTTCTCTCGCCCGTACCGAGGCCACCGGCTACGGCCTGTGCTACTTTGCCAAGGAAATGCTGGCTGACGCCGGCAAGAGCTTCGAGGGTCAGCGCGTGGTCATCTCCGGCTCCGGCAATGTGGCCACCTACGCCAACCAGAAGGCCACCCAGCTGGGCGGCAAGGTCATTGCCATGTCCGACTCCAACGGTTACATCGTCGACGAGAACGGCATCGACTACAAGGTCATCAAGGAGATCAAAGAGGTCAAGCGTGCCCGCATCAAGACCTACCTGGACTATGTCCCCACCGCTAAGTACGTCGAGGGCAGCCAGGGCATCTGGACCGTCCCCTGCGACATCGCCCTGCCCTGCGCCACCCAGAACGAGCTGCGTCTGGACGGTGCCAAGGCTCTGGTTGCCAATGGCTGCTACTGCGTAGCTGAGGGTGCCAACATGCCTTCCACCCCTGATGCCATCGCTTACCTGCAGCAGAACGGCATCCTGTTTGCCCCGGCTAAGGCATCCAACGCCGGCGGCGTTGCTACCTCCGGCCTGGAAATGAGCCAGAACAGCCTGCGCCTGTCCTGGACTTTCGAGGAAGTGGATGAGCGCCTGCACAACATCATGGTCAACATCTATCACAGTGCTGCCGCCACTGCCGAAAAGTACGGCATGAAGGGCAACCTGGTCGCCGGTGCCAACATCGCCGGTTTCGAGAAGATCGCCTCCGCCATGATGAGCCAGGGCATTGTCTGATACAAATGCAGACAGCCGGGTGAACTCCCGGGGAAAATTGCATAAACTTTTTTAGTAAAACCTATTGACACACACGCCGTGCTGTGGTATTATAATCAAGCACCGCGAAACAGCGTGTGTGTCATATATCGCGGAGTAGAGCAGATGGTAGCTCGTCGGGCTCATAACCCGGAGGTCGCAGGTTCAAGTCCTGTCTCCGCAACCAACAAAAGCTCGTTGAAACGACAAGTTTCAACGAGCTTTTTCTTTGTCCGAGGCAAAAGGGGTCACTTTTCGGTCACTTTGACCCCAAAATGACCCCAAAACGCAAAAACAACTGCGCCCGGACGGTTGAATTTTTCAACCGTCCGGGCGCTTTTTGTGGATAAATTTTGCGGAGTTGGCAGGTAAATATAGGAGCGGTCAGCTTGCTTTGACGAGTACCAGTACGCTGTTGGTGGGACCGTTCTTTTGCGTTTGATATTGGATAATCAAAAACTTCGACTTAAACTAATGTCTACAGAGAATGTGTGAATAGTTGCTTCGAGACGAATACTTTTGATTTACAATAAGTGTTATTAGAATTCAATTTCTTCTTCGGCCTTATTATATATGTCAATCTGATTTTCAACATCAATACGGTTAACAATCCACCCGCGCATCATACAGAGCTTAATAAAATCGTCAATACGATTTTCACCATACATTTCTTTTAATGTGACAACTACGCCGAATGAAAGACCTCTACCATTTTTTTCTTTCAAGCGTTCCTTTGTTTTAATGCTTAGTCCCCACATTCCTGCACCGTATACCTTTCGAGGAACTGCACGAGGCTTTAACTCTTCACTTATCAGTTTTACATTGTCCCATTTTCGATATAGTTGGCGCGCCTCGGGCTCATAAAGATGTTTTCCACCGTCATCGCCTTGAGAATTCGAATTAATACTTGAGATTGTGGCCTTTCCACCTTCTTCTTTAACTCGTCCAAAATGAATATCCATTTCTGTACTTGTATAATCTACACCTTGATCACGCATGCATTTTGGAAAGTAGCAAAGAGTTGCTCGAGCATAGAAAGGCTGCTTATCTTTATAAATTGGCACAGGAATTTTATAGGTATATGTTTCATATGCATCTGTTGTCCCCGTCATAACGAATCGTATCTCGTCGTCTTGGGTTTTGACAATGTCTTCAATTCGCTGAGGAACAACACCGTATCCAATAGAACATGAAGCGCTATCTTGTCTATTCCAGCCAGCAGCAGCGTCGATTATCAGTGCTTTTGCGACTTCGCGGGAAAAACCCAACTTGCAAATCAAGTAAGCCATCTTACGAGTAATCCATGGTGCTGAGAAGGAGGTTCCCTTTACAAAGCCCTCACCGGTTGGTGTGCATACATGCATAGGCTGACCAATATCTCCGCCATAATAGCTGACATCGGGTTTGTGGAAGAAAGAAAGAACTGGACCAATACGGTGGTAGGATGCAGGATTTCCTTCGAGAGTTACAGAATTTACTACTAATGAGTTTAGAGAATCGGCGGGAGCTCCTATCGGAATTGGTCTCTGATCGGGGTCACCGTTAGTTCCTGCAATTACGAATATGACATCAAATTCACTTTGGATTTTATCAAGCTCTGCAGCTTCAGGAGAAATGAAATTTTTCTTTATTGGCAGTATGGAGCCTAATGATAGATTCCATACTTTGATATCTCGATTTTGCGAAACAGCTTTACGAATGGAACGAAGAATGGTAAAGGAACTGAATCGACCTTTTTTTGCAACGCCAAAGTGTTTCACTCTAAATCGTCCACAGCCATCATCCAGTGTAGGATTAATTGTTGGACCATCAACGATAATAGAGGTGACTTCAGTGCCATGAGAATAGTCACGTGCGTCCAATTCAATACCATCTCCGAGCATGTTCTCATAAGAAACCCAGTCTTTGAAGTAGACATCTTTGGAAAACGGCGTATCAATTACTCCAATAATAGGTTCATTCTTCGGTGCAGGGATTTGAGCAATACGAGGATCACATGCAATGCTTTCTTCAGATGGAATTTCCCTTAAATCACGAACTTTCATAGCAATAAGATAGGGAACGCTTTCTTTTAAGTGCGCAATTTCATCAGGTTGCAAAAGAATAGTATTTTCATCAATTTGCTTTGCGTTTAGGTAATCAATACCAATTGCACGAAATAGTTCCTCTGTTTTTACATTTGTGCGATAAAGAGTGATAATTGATTCTTCATTGATATCTATTTCTGAAAAATCAACGGAAAACTTCTGAACATAAAAGGCATCTACAACTACATTTACGAAGTTTGTTTTTGACAGAAGAGCTTGATATTTATATTGCTTGTGACCGCTATTCAGTGCTTTGATGTCTTCGTGAGAAATTTTCCCATTATAATCATGTTCTACAATTTCCTTGGTTGCAGTCAGCCGTGCGATGGTTTCAGCAATGATGTCAAGATCAACATAGTATGTGAATACATGTTGAATATGAGGCTCTTCGCCAGCAAATTTAGCACCCCGGATGGAGACGTTAGGATCAGAAGCCCCTCGACATAAAAGACTGTGGATTCGATTACTCTTTGCAACTACGCTTGTGTAATATACACTAACAAGAGCACCTTTAATTAACGTATGTTCGCGCCAATAAGTTTGCAAAGAACGCAAATCGCTAATTAAATCGATGAGATGTTGAGATTCAACAATCCCTTTAACAGGAATGTTTCGCATACCGCCGCCGGATTTCCCATTATGATATTCAAACTGACCTTTTAATTGAAGTATATTATTCATTTAATTCTAATTCTCCTTTAACTCTCGCGAAACTTGACTTTTCGATATCCCCGTCAGAATTTCGATTTCTCGCATAGTAAATCCTTGTGATTGCATAATATGAATATCCATAGGCTCAGAATATACAGCCTTATAAAACCGTTTGAGATAATCAAAATCGTCAGAAGGATTACTAAATGCAACAGAGGCTCTAATAATATTTTTTAACTCACCCGGATATGGAATGGGAGACATTAGATTGACAATTTTTCGAAATATGCGAATATTTTTCCCTGTACATTTAAACCTATTTAAGAAATCGTTAAGCAAGACCTCAGCGATTTCCGCCAAATCTTCCTGCGAATATCTATTAAAATCAATGATGGAATCGAACCGTCGTACTAATGCTTTGTCAAAATGATCAAATAAATTTGTTGTTGCAAGTAAAACGATACGATCATCTAGTCTGTCAAACTCTTTGAGTAGTGTCGATGTGGCCCGCCCCATTTCACGTAGGTCATTTGAATTGGTTCTATCTAATGCGATAGAATCAATCTCATCAAAGAGCATAATGACTTTTTCAGGATGGGAGAATTCGGTCATTTCACGAAATAGTGCAACAATATTTTTCTGTGTTTGTCCAAGTTTGCTATCAATCACGGCGGAAAAATCCACAGAATATAGCTCACGATTTAGGATTCGTGCAACCTGTTTTGCTGTTTCAGTCTTTCCTGTTCCTGGAGCTCCTTGAAATAAAAATTTATTGATGCCAAGATTTCGACTGATTGCATTAACCATGCCCATAACATCTTGCTCTATCAACTCGGGGAGAGGAAGTGGGTTGTTTCCAACAGGCAATCTTTCAAAAAAGCCCGATGATAAATCACTTACCTGTGGAACAAAAGTGTTTGCGTTTGAGAGAAGAGCCATGATATATTCTGCTAACTGGTAATCACCCAATTGATCAAATTCTTTAGCTATTTCATATGCTTCACTCCGAAAGCCGGCTTCGTTGCCTTCAGAATGATACCGTATCAGATTTATAATATTCTTCTTCTTCATGGCGATCCCTCCAAATGTGATGTACTTATATTATAGTCTTTTTGGGACAAAAGTCAATATTTTGGGACGAATTAAGTGAATTGCTGATGCGGTTATGAAAGCACGGATATGTAAAATAAGATATGAATTTGGAATTAAAAGCAATTGAAATGATCTTTGGAGTGGTATTATAAAGACATTATGAAAAATATATGCATAAGAAGAAAATAAATATACAGTAGTGCTCTGCTGAAAATTTCAACAGGCGCACACAGTGATGTTGAAAACTATGTGATGCAGTTATTCTGCTTTGACGAGTACCAACACGCTGTTGGTTGGCACTACGATTTGGTCTTGTTTGGTGGGAATGGGCGGGTTCTTGTACTGGCGCAGGGCTTTTTGGATTTGCTGCTTGACTTCCAGCAGGGCGGCGTCTAATGTTGATGCAGTGATGACGATTTTGGGGAAGTCGGGAACATGGGCGGTGCAGCCGTCCGGGGATAAGGTGCAGAGTACAGGGTAGGGCTGGTTCTCAACGAAGATACTGTACTGCATCCCGAACATATCGTCCATTTTGTCCATTTCGCGCCGCTTGTGTTCGTCCATGCTGTGAACGTAGGTGTCCATTGTGAACGCCACCGAGTAGTGACCGAGGATGGCTGACAGGGTCTTGTAGTCCATGCCTCGCTCCAGCGCACGGGTGGCGAAGGTGTGGCGCAGGGCGTGGAAGGTAAAGTGTCCGATGTCGGCATCCTTTAACAGGCGGTCATAGTAATCCTTGAAGGTTTTCTGCTCAAAGTAGTGTCCAAACTCGTTGGTCACTACAAAGCCGTTGTCAAGGTACTTCTCCCCTGCCCGCTGCTTATAGATCAATCGTTTATGAGAGAAAAGTGCAGGAGGACGTTCTAAGCGTAGGGAATATTTTGCATGGAACTTTCGATAAAAGTTCCCCCAGTGATCTTTTAATGCCTTTGTTTTTCAGGTGAGGAGACAAAAAAGTAGTAAAAAAATAACGCCACGCTTGCCAAAGAATTCGGGCAAGCGTGGCGCTTTTGCGATTATGCCTATAAAAAATGGGGGACCAACCGAAGCCAGTCCCTTGAAAGTCATATGACTTTTGTTCTACGCTACACATTATATGCTTTCTGGTACAAAAAGTCAACTACCTTGACGACAAATTCATAACTGGAAATAATAATTTCATTGTTTTCAAAGAAAGTTTTATTCCGAGTGAACTTCTGGTGAAATAGATTGCTTAGTGTTTTGTAGGTGTGCTTCTTTGTTTCAGACGAAGTACAGACCTTATCAAACAGAAATAACATGGCAATGAAATCATGAATGACAGGATTAGCAAGTTTGGTTTCTTTGGATTTGGATTTTTTAAGTGCGGGGATGTTTGAAACGTAACTATATACTTGTTTAGAGGTGACATGTTTTGCGGTAGGTGCAGAATATGGAATGCGGAGACTGTTCAAGAGACAGTTGTTATGTGCAGCGGCATTACGAATACTTTTTGCTGGAAAGATGAGATTGCAAATCTTCTCGTTCCAGCCATTGTTGCGCACACTATAAAGTTTATAAAGCCTCTCGAATTGTCCAAAAGTTAAAACTTCGACGGCATTCCATACCGCGTACCCCTCAAAGTCCATTTTTGTGGTAAGGTCTTTACAGTAGGAATTTTGAGATTTGCGTTGAATTTCATCTTTTACGGATGTATTCTGAGAAAAAAAGGCATCCATCAAAGAGTAGCCATCTTCGTCGGGATTTTCACTTATCGCGGAAATGAGGCCAACTTTGAGAAAATGCTCTATGTCCACAGCAATAGATATGATTTCTTTCCGCAAGTAAGCATCAAGCAAAGAAAGTTCCCGTAAATAGGCAAAATCAAGCCCTATATACTTTCCAGAAAAGCGGTCTTTTGGGTAATCCTTAGCAAACGACTTGACTTTAAAGAAATAGTTGCTGTTGCTTAAAAAGGCGATGGCATCTTCTTCAGGACTGATTTCAAATTGAATACCACAGTGATCACGCATATATTCTACTTGCGCTGAAATAGGGAGTTTTAACTTCTTAGGCATTGTGTATTCTCCGCAAAAACTATTATTTTATATTAGTATAACACCCATCCGCATGAAAGACAATCTATAAATAAGCGGTGTCCTGACAAAAATGATAATTACAGCGGTAGATGGTATCTATTTCATCACAGTCAGACAACAAAAGTGCGTTGAAACGATAAGCTTCAACGCCACTTTTTCTTTGTCTGGGGAAAAAGTGGTCACT
>OBJO01000961.1_pt1 | contig 11326 bp, 4 predicted proteins | sample 1481741 | NCBI WGS metagenome assembly OBJO01 (sample SAMN06140803, study PRJEB22556) | human gut metagenome | host: Homo sapiens | place: China: Beijing | collected 2014 | reverse complement strand
GTTCTCCGCGCGCGTCATTCCCTATCGCGGTTCGTGGCTCGACTTCGAGTTCGATCCGAAGGACAACCTGTACGTGCGCATCGATCGCCGCCGCAAGCTGCCGGCGACGATTCTGCTGCGTGCGCTGGGCTATGACGAAGAGCGCATGCTGGATCTGTTCTTCGAGAAGAACACCTTCCACTTCGACAAGAAGGGCGAAGTGACACTGGATCTGGTGCCGGAACGCCTGCGTGGTGAAACCGCGGCGTTTGACATCAAGATCAAGGGCAAGGTGATCGTGGAAGAAGGCCGTCGGGTAACGGCGCGCCACATTCGCGAACTCGAGAAGGCCGGCGTCAACAAACTCGAAGTGCCGGCGAATTATCTCGAAGGCAAGACCATCGCTCACGATGTGCTGGACATCGATTCCGGTGAAATTGTTGCGCGCGCGAACGATGAACTGACCGGCGAACAGATCGAAAAGATCGTCGCCCTGGGTATGGACAAGATCGACACGATCTATGTGAACGATCTGGATCACGGTCCGTACATTTCCACGACGCTGCGCGTCGACTCGACGCGTACGCCGCTGGAAGCGCTGGTTGAAATCTATCGCATGATGCGTCCGGGCGAACCGCCGACAAAGGATGCTGCGGAGAACCTGTTCCACAACCTGTTCTTCACGGAAGAGCGTTACGACCTGTCGGCTGTCGGTCGCATGAAGTTCAACCGTCGCGTCGGTCGCGACGAAATTCTCGGCCCCGGCGTGCTGTATGACGGCAAGTATTTCGAAGGTCGCGGTGAAGCGCTTTCGAAGCGTCTGTTCGAAGAGCTGGGTTCCGAGAAGTCCGACATCATCGCGGTGATGCGTACGTTGTGCGACATCCGTAACGGTAACGGCGTGGTCGATGACATCGATCACCTCGGTAACCGTCGCGTGCGTTCCGTCGGTGAAATGGCGGAGAACGTTTTCCGCATCGGTCTCGTGCGCGTCGAACGCGCCGTGAAGGAACGCCTGGCGATGGCGGAATCCGAAGGCCTGATGCCGCAGGAAATGATCAACGCGAAGCCGGTCGCGGCAGCGGTGAAGGAATTCTTCGGTTCCTCGCAGCTTTCGCAGTTCATGGATCAGAACAATCCGTTGTCGGAAGTGACGCACAAGCGTCGCGTTTCCGCGCTCGGCCCTGGCGGTCTGACGCGTGAACGTGCCGGCTTCGAAGTGCGTGACGTGCACATCACGCATTACGGCCGCGTGTGCCCGATTGAAACGCCGGAAGGTCCGAACATCGGTCTGATCAATTCGCTGTCCGTCTACGCGCGCACCAACGAGTACGGCTTCCTTGAGACGCCGTACCGCAAGGTCATCAACGGCAAGGTGTCGGACGACATCAATTATTTGTCGGCGATCGAGGAAGGCCAGTACGTGATCGCGCAGGCGAACGCGAACCTCGACAAGTCGAACAAGTTCCAGGATGACCTGGTGTCCTGCCGTCACATGGGCGAGTTCGGTCTGTTCACGCCGGACCGCATCCAGTACATCGACGTGTCGCCAAAGCAGATCGTTTCCGTCGCGGCCGCGTTGATTCCGTTCCTGGAACATGACGACGCGAACCGTGCGCTCATGGGTTCGAACATGCAGCGCCAGGCAGTGCCGACGTTGCGCGCCGAGAAGCCGCTCGTGGGTACGGGCATCGAACGTACCGTGGCGAAGGATTCGGGTGTCGTTGTCGTTGCGAAGCGCGGTGGCATGGTCGACATCGTCGACGCAGGCCGCATTGTCGTGCGCGTCAACGATGACGAAACCGTCGCAGGCGAGCCGGGCGTAGACATCTATAACCTGACGAAGTACACGCGTTCCAATCAGAACACCTGCATCAATCAGCGTCCGCTGGTGAAACAGGGTGACGTCATCGCGCGCGGTGACGTGCTGGCCGATGGCCCGTCCACCGACATCGGTGAGCTGGCGCTGGGCCAGAACCTGCTGGTCGCGTTCATGCCATGGAACGGCTACAACTTCGAGGACTCGATCCTCATCTCGGAACGCGTCGTTCAGGAAGATCGTTTCACGACGATTCACATTGAAGAGCTGACGGCTGTTGCGCGTGATACGAAACTCGGACCGGAAGAAATCACTGCGGACATTCCGAACGTGGGTGAAGCGGCGCTTTCGAAGCTCGATGAAGCCGGCGTTGCGTACATCGGCGCGGAAGTGAAGGCAGGCGACATTCTGGTCGGCAAGGTCACGCCGAAGGGCGAGACGCAGCTGACGCCGGAAGAGAAACTGCTGAGAGCGATCTTCGGTGAAAAGGCGTCTGACGTGAAGGACACCTCACTGCGCGTGCCGCCCGGTATGGACGGCACCGTGATCGACGTGCGTGTGTTCACGCGCGACGGCATCGAAAAGGATTCGCGTGCGTTGTCGATCGAGCAGGCGGAACTCGACAAGGTTCGCAAGGACCTTAACGACGAGCGCCGCATTCTCGAGGAAGACGTCTATTACCGCGTCGAGCAGATGCTGGTTGGCATGGCCGCGGAAGGCGGGCCCAACAAGCTGAAGAGCGGTACGAAGATCACCAAGGAATACCTCGCCGAAACGCCGCGCGAGAAGTGGTTTGAAATTCGCCTGAAGGACGATGTGGCGACGGAACAGCTCGAGAGGATCGCCGAGCAGTTGAAGGAACAGCGCACTGCATTTGAAAAACGCTTCGAAGAGAAGAAGCGCAAGATCACCGCGGGCAACGATCTGGCGCCGGGCGTGCTGAAGATGGTCAAGGTGTATCTCGCGGTGAAGCGCCGCGTGCAGCCGGGCGACAAGATGGCCGGCCGACACGGTAATAAAGGTGTGATCTCGACGATCGTTCCGGTGGAAGACATGCCGTACGACGAAACCGGCACGCCGGTCGATATCGTGCTGAATCCGCTGGGTGTGCCGTCGCGCATGAACATCGGTCAGATTCTTGAAACGCATCTGGGCTGGGCGGCGAAGGGTCTTGGTATCCGTATCGGCGAAATGCTCGATGCGCAGCAGAAGGCGGCTGATGTTCGCAAGTTCCTCGAGCAGATCTACAACACGTCGGGCAAGGCGGAAGACATCAAGTCGCTGACCGACGGTGAAGTGATCGCGCTCGGCGAGAACCTGCGTGCAGGTGTGCCGATGGCGACACCGGTGTTCGACGGTGCGCACGAAGCCGAGATCAAGCACATGTTGCAGCTTGCAGGATTGCCGGAATCCGGCCAGACCACGCTGTTCGACGGCCGCACGGGTGAGTCGTTCGAGCGTCCGGTAACCGTCGGTTACATGTACATGCTCAAGCTGAACCATCTGGTGGACGACAAGATGCACGCGCGTTCCACCGGTCCGTACTCGCTCGTCACTCAGCAGCCGCTGGGCGGCAAGGCGCAGTTCGGCGGTCAGCGCTTCGGTGAAATGGAAGTCTGGGCGCTGGAAGCGTACGGCGCTTCCTACACGTTGCAGGAAATGCTGACGGTCAAGTCCGACGACGTGAACGGTCGCACCAAGATGTACAAGAACATCGTGGACGGCAATCACAAGATGGAAGCCGGCATGCCGGAATCCTTCAACGTGCTCGTCAAGGAAATCCGGTCGCTGGGTATCAACATCGAACTCGAACAGGACTGATCCTGTTCGGGTTCATGACGCCGAATTTGAATTTGATGTGGACCTGAGCCTCTGCAAAAGGCAGGAGACACCATGAAAGACTTGTTGAGACATCTGAAGCAGCAGTTCGAGACCGAAGAGTTCGATGCGATCCGCATTGGCCTTGCGTCTCCGGACATGATCCGGTCGTGGTCGTTCGGCGAAGTGAAGAAGCCGGAAACGATCAACTACCGTACGTTCAAACCGGAACGCGACGGTCTGTTCTGCGCGAAGATCTTCGGACCCGTGAAGGATTACGAATGCCTGTGCGGCAAGTACAAGCGTCTGAAACATCGCGGCGTCGTCTGCGAGAAGTGCGGGGTTGAAGTCACACTGGCGAAAGTGCGTCGTGAGCGCATGGGCCATATCGAGCTCGCCTCGCCGGTCGCACACATCTGGTTCCTGAAGTCGTTGCCGTCGCGCATCGGCCTCATGCTCGACATGACACTGCGTGAAATCGAGCGCGTGCTGTATTTCGAAGCGTTCGTTGTGGTTGAGCCGGGCATGACGCCGCTGGAACGCGGTCAGTTGCTGTCCGACGAGACATATCTCGAAGCGATCGAAGAACACGGCGATGACTTCGACGCCCGCATGGGTGCCGAAGCCGTGTACGAAATGTTGCGCACGATCGATCTGGAGAAGGAAGCCGCCAAACTGCGCGAGGAAATCGGCGCGACGAACTCCGAGACCAAGATCAAGCGCCTGTCGAAGCGTTTGAAGTTGATGGAATCGTTCATCGAATCCGGCAACAAGCCGGAATGGATGATCATGGTCGTGCTGCCGGTGTTGCCGCCGGATCTGCGTCCGCTGGTGCCGCTGGACGGCGGTCGTTTCGCGACGTCGGATCTGAACGATCTGTACCGTCGTGTGATCAACCGAAACAATCGTCTGAAGCGTCTGCTTGAACTGAACGCGCCGGACATCATTGTGCGTAATGAAAAGCGCATGTTGCAGGAATCGGTCGACGCACTGCTCGACAACGGCCGTCGCGGTCGTGCCATCACCGGCACGAACAAGCGTCCGCTGAAGTCGCTCGCCGACATGATCAAGGGCAAGCAGGGCCGTTTCCGCCAGAACCTGCTCGGCAAGCGCGTCGATTATTCCGGCCGCTCCGTGATCGTCGTGGGTCCGAAGTTGAAGCTGCACCAGTGCGGTCTGCCGAAGAAGATGGCGCTTGAACTGTTCAAGCCGTTCATTTTCTCGAAGCTGATTCGTCTTGGTATCGCGACGACCATCAAGGCTGCGAAGAAACTTGTCGAGCGCGAAGAAGCGGAAGTCTGGGATATTCTCGAAGACGTCATCCGCGAACATCCCGTAATGCTGAACCGTGCGCCGACACTGCATCGTCTCGGCATCCAGGCGTTCGAACCGGTGTTGATCGAAGGCAAGGCGATCCAGTTGCATCCGCTCGTCTGCACCGCGTTCAACGCGGACTTCGACGGTGACCAGATGGCGGTGCACGTGCCGCTGTCGCTGGAAGCGCAGCTTGAAGCGCGTGCGCTGATGATGGCGTCGAACAATATTCTTTCGCCGGCAAACGGTGAACCGATCATCGTGCCGTCGCAGGACGTCGTGCTCGGTCTTTACTGGATGACGCGCGAGCGCGTGAACGCGCGCGGTGAGGGCATGACCTTCGCCGACGTCGCGGAAGTGCATCGCGCGTACGAGAACCGCAAGGTCGACATCCAGGCGAAGATCAAGGTGCGTATCGAAGACGCCGTGATCCACGACAACGGCGAGCTCGAAAAGCGTTTCCGTCTGATCGAAACGACGGTCGGTCGTGCGCTGCTTGTCGATGTTCTGCCGGAAGGTCTGCCGTTCGAGTTGATCAACCGCGACCTGAACAAGAAGGCGATTTCCGGCCTGATCAACGCGTGCTATCGCCGTGTCGGTCTGAAGGAAACCGTCGTGTTCGCGGACCAGCTGATGTACACGGGTTTCTCGTACGCGACGCGTTCGGGTGTGTCCATCGGTGTGAACGACATGGTCATCCCGGAAGAAAAAGAACGCATCCTCGCTGTGGCCGAAGCCGAAGTGAAAGAGATCGAGGACCAGTACGCGTCCGGTCTCGTGACCAACGGCGAGCGCTACAACAAGGTGGTCGATATCTGGTCACGCACCAACGAGCAGGTCGCGAAAGCGATGATGGAAAAACTCGGCGGTGAAGACGTGGTCGACGCCAAAGGCAAGACGGTCAAGCAGAGCTCGTTCAACTCCATCTACATGATGGCCGATTCCGGCGCGCGTGGTTCCGCTGCGCAGATTCGTCAGCTCGCCGGCATGCGCGGCCTGATGGCAAAGCCGGACGGTTCCATCATCGAGACGCCGATCACCGCGAACTTCCGCGAGGGTCTGAACGTTCTGCAGTACTTTATCTCGACCCACGGCGCCCGCAAGGGTCTCGCCGACACCGCGTTGAAGACCGCGAACTCCGGTTACCTGACGCGCCGTCTTGTCGACGTTGCGCAGGACTTGGTCGTGACGGACGTGGATTGCGGTACCGAGAAGGGTCTGATCATGAAGCCGCTGGTTGAAGGAGGCGACGTGGTCGAGCCGTTGCGCGAACGTGTGCTCGGTCGCGTGCTGGCGGAGCCGGTCTACAAACCGGGTTCGGACGACGTGTTGTTGGATACCGGCGAAATGCTGCACGAGCAGAATGTCGAATTGCTCGAAGCCAACAGCGTTGATCAGGTCTATGTGCGTTCGCCGATCACCTGCGAAATCCGCTACGGCGTGTGCTCGATGTGCTATGGACGTGACCTTGGTCGCGGCCATCGCGTCAATATCGGTGAAGCGGTCGGCGTCATCGCCGCGCAGTCCATCGGTGAGCCGGGCACGCAGCTGACCATGCGCACGTTCCACATCGGTGGTGCGGCATCGCGTGCCGCGTCGGTCACGAACGTCGAGATCAAGTCGAAGGGCGTCATCAAACTGCACAACGTCAAGACCGTGCAGCATGACAAGGGCCATCTGGTCGCCGTGTCACGAAGCGGTGAAATCGGTGTCATGGACGAATTCGGCCGCGAGCGCGAGCGTTACAAGATTCCTTACGGCGCGACCATCACCGTCAAGGAAGGTGACAAGGTCGAACCCGGCCAGTTCGTTGCCGACTGGGATCCGCACACTCACCCGATCGTCACTGAGGTGGCGGGCAAACTGGTGTTCGAGGATTTCGTCGAAGGCGTGACCGTGAATCGTCAGACCGACGAAATCACCGGCCTGTCGTCGATCGTCGTCACCGACCCGAAGCAGCGTGGTTCGAGCGGCAAGGATCTGCGGCCGGCGATCAAGCTCGTTGACGCCAAGGGCAAGGAAGTGAAGATCGCGGGCACCGATATTCCGGCGCATTACGCGCTGCCGGGCGGTGCGATTGTTTCGGTGGAAGACGGTGCGCATGTCGGCGTCGGTGACGTGCTCGCGCGCATTCCGCAGGAATCTTCAAAGACCCGCGATATCACCGGCGGTCTGCCGCGTGTGGCCGATCTGTTCGAAGCGCGCAAGCCGAAGGAACCAGCGATTCTCGCGGAACGCACCGGCACGATTTCGTTCGGCAAGGACACGAAGGGCAAACAGCGCGTCATCATCACCGACGAGAGCGGCGAGCAGCATGAAACGCTGATTCCGAAATGGCGCCAGATGACGGTGTTCGAAGGTGAGCACGTCGAGAAAGGTGAAACCATCGCCGACGGTGAACCGAACCCGCACGACATTCTGCGTCTGCTGGGCGTCACGGATCTTGCCGACTATCTGGTCAAGGAAATCCAGGACGTTTATCGCCTGCAAGGTGTGAAGATCAACGACAAGCACATCGAGGTGATCATCCGCCAGATGTTGCGCAAGGTCGAGGTGGCCGAGTCCGGCGAGTCGAAGTTCCTGCGCGGCGAGCAGATCGACACGGCGCGTGCGCTGGAAGAAACCGAACGGCTGCAGTCCGAGGACAAGACGCCGGCAATCTTCGAGCCCGTATTGCTGGGTATCACCAAGGCATCGCTCGCAACGGAATCCTTCATTTCGGCGGCATCCTTCCAGGAAACCACCCGCGTGCTGACCGAAGCCGCGGTACGGGGCCTGAAGGACGACCTTCGTGGTCTGAAGGAAAACGTCATTGTCGGCCGCCTGATTCCGGCGGGTACCGGGTTTGCGTACCACCAGGATCGCCGCCGCCGCCGTGGTCAGGATGTCGATTTCCCGGAGCTCGGCGGAGCGCCGAGTGCGGAGATGCCTGAAGCGGGTGTTCAGGAGGGTGACGCGGCCGAATCGCCATCCGAGGCGGCGGCAAACGAAAGCTGAGACGGACTCCGGGGCTCGCTTGACAGTCCCGGGGGGCATCTCTAGAATCGTGCGGCTCTACGGACAGGCCGGCCTTTGACCGGCCTGTTGTTTCTTTTGGGTGCGCCAGAACGTCGGCGAACCTGCGGAAACAGGCCGAATCCGGATGAATTTTTGAACGTAACAGAGAGCGTTTAGATGGCTACTACCAACCAGCTTGTTCGCAAGCCGCGCAAGAGCAAGGTCGAAAAGAGCACCGTGCCGGCGCTGCAGGGCTCGCCGCAGAAACGCGGCGTTTGCACGCGCGTATATACAACGACCCCGAAGAAGCCGAACTCCGCGCTTCGCAAGGTCTGCCGTGTGCGCCTGACGAACGGTTATGAAGTGTCGTCGTATATCGGCGGCGAAGGCCACAACCTGCAGGAGCACAGCGTCGTGTTGATTCGCGGCGGTCGTGTGAAGGATCTGCCGGGTGTGCGTTATCACACGGTTCGCGGCTCGCTGGACTGCGCGGGTGTGAATGAGCGTCGCCAGAGCCGTTCCAAGTACGGCGCCAAGCGTCCGAAGTCCTGATAGCTGACAGGTAAGCGAAATGTCGAGAAGAAACCGAGCTGAAAAGCGCGAAATTCTGCCGGATCCGAAGTTCGGATCGGAGCTCCTTGCCAAGTTCATGAACATGATCATGGAAGACGGCAAGAAGTCGGTCGCCGAGCGCATCGTTTATGGCGCGCTGGATAACATCGCCGGCAAGAAAAAAGGCGAAGACGCGCTGGACGTCCTCAAGAAGGGTCTGGACAACGTCCGCCCGATGGTTGAGGTGAAGTCCCGCCGCGTAGGTGGTGCCACCTATCAAGTGCCGGTCGAAGTGCGTCCGGTTCGCCAAACCGCGCTGGCCATGCGCTGGACCATCGATGCCGCGCGCAAGCGTCCGGAGAAGAGCATGGCCGGCCGTCTCGCCGCCGAACTGCTCGAAGCTTCCGAGAATCGCGGCACGGCCGTGAAGAAGCGCGAAGACGTGCATCGCATGGCGGAAGCCAACAAGGCGTTCTCGCACTACCGCTGGTAACTGTGACTGGCCCTTTTGTCCGTTGGTGTTGTTGAAAGTTTTTCGGAACGCTCATTTACAACCACGTAAAGCCGCTTCCTCGAAAATTTTTGCTGACTCGCGAACAAGCGCCCGACTCACCGTAACGAATTTATAAAGATTTATTGAGGTTTTTAACGTGGCACGCAAGCACCCACTCGAGCGCTATCGCAATATCGGCATCATGGCTCACATCGATGCCGGCAAGACGACGACAACCGAGCGCGTCCTCTTCTATACCGGTGTGTCGCACAAGATTGGTGAAGTGCACGATGGCGCCGCAACCATGGACTGGATGGAGCAGGAGCAGGAGCGTGGCATCACGATCACGTCCGCTGCGACGACCTGTTTCTGGGCGGGCATGGAGCAGCAGTTCGAGCAGCATCGCGTCAACATCATCGACACGCCGGGCCACGTTGACTTCACGATTGAAGTTGAGCGTTCGCTGCGCGTGCTCGACGGCGCGTGTGCCGTTTTCTGTGCTGTCGGTGGCGTGCAGCCGCAGTCCGAGACTGTGTGGCGCCAGGCCAACAAGTACGGCGTTCCGCGTCTTGCGTTCGTGAACAAGATGGATCGTGCCGGTGCGGACTTCTTCCGCGTCTACAAGCAGATCAAGGAGCGTCTTGGCGCGAACCCGATTCCCATCGCGATTCCGATCGGCGCCGAAGAAGATTTCAAGGGCATTGTCGACCTCGTCAAGATGAAGGCCATCTACTGGAACGAGGCCGACATGGGTATGACCTTTGACGAGCGGGAAATCCCGGCCGAGCTCGCCGACACCGCTGCGAAGTATCGCGAGAAGATGGTGGAGGCCGCTGCGGAAGCGAACGAAGAGTTCATGAACAAGTACCTCGAAGAGGGCGAGCTCTCGACGGACGAGATTCGCAAGGGTTTGCGCGCGCGTACGATCAGTAACGAAATCGTGCCGATGCTGTGCGGCTCCGCGTTCAAGAACAAGGGCGTCCAGGCGATGCTCGACGCTGTCATTCATTACATGCCGGCGCCGATCGACGTTCCTGCGATTCGCGGCACGCTCGACGACAAGGACCACACGCCGGCCGAACGTCATTCGACGGACGACGAGCCGTTCTCCGCGCTTGCGTTCAAGATCATGACCGACCCGTTTGTCGGTTCGCTGACCTTCTTCCGCGTCTACTCCGGCGTGTTGAATTCCGGCGACACCGTGTTCAATCCGGTCAAGGGCAAGAAGGAACGCATCGGCCGCATCTTGCAGATGCACGCGAATTCGCGTGAAGAGATCAAGGAAGTGCGCGCGGGTGATATCGCGGCGGCGGTCGGCCTCAAGGATGTGACGACGGGTGACACGCTGTGCAATCCGGATAACGTCATCATCCTGGAGCGCATGGAGTTCCCGGATCCGGTCATCGACGTCGCGGTCGAGCCGAAGACCAAGTCGGACCAGGAAAAGATGGGTCTTGCCCTGCAGCGTCTTGCGCAGGAAGACCCGTCATTCCGTGTGCATACCGACGAAGAGTCCGGCCAGACGATCATTGCCGGCATGGGCGAGTTGCATCTCGAAATCATCGTTGATCGCATGCGCCGTGAATTCAAGGTTGAAGCGAACGTCGGTGCGCCCCGTGTTGCCTATCGCGAAACGATTCGCAAAAGTGTCGAGCAGGAAGGCAAGTTCGTGCGCCAGTCCGGCGGTCGCGGTCAGTACGGTCATGTGTGGCTGCGTATCGAGCCGCAGGAATCCGGTGCGGGTTACGAGTTCGTCAACGGCATCGTCGGCGGCGTTGTTCCGCGCGAATATATTCCTGCCGTCGACAAGGGCATTCAGGAAGCGCTGCAGAATGGCGTGATGGCCGGCTTCCCGGTTGTCGACGTCAAGGTCACGTTGTACGACGGCTCCTACCATGACGTCGACTCGAACGAAATGGCGTTCAAGATCGCCGGTTCCATGGGCTTCAAGGAAGGCGTTGCGAAGGCGAATCCGGTTCTGCTCGAGCCGATGATGAAGGTTGAGGTGGAAACACCGGAAGACTACATGGGTGACGTGATGGGCGACCTGAACCGTCGGCGTGGCATGGTGCAGGGCATGGAAGACGCCATTGGTGGCGCCAAGCTCATCAAGGCGGAAGTGCCGCTGGCCGAAATGTTCGGTTACGCGACGCAGCTGCGTTCGATGTCGCAGGGTCGCGCGACGTACTCGATGGAATTCTCGAAGTACTCCGAGGCGCCGAATTCGGTCGCCGAAGCCGTTATCAAGAAAGCTTCTTAATTCACACGACTTGACTGACGAGAGGGTTTTACCGTGGCTAAGGGTAAGTTTGAGCGTACGAAACCGCACGTGAACGTTGGCACGATTGGACACG
>OBJO01000959.1_pt1 | contig 11332 bp, 9 predicted proteins | sample 1481741 | NCBI WGS metagenome assembly OBJO01 (sample SAMN06140803, study PRJEB22556) | human gut metagenome | host: Homo sapiens | place: China: Beijing | collected 2014 | reverse complement strand
CGTTATTGGAAAAGACAAGGTAGGGATCATCGCAGGCGTCAGCCAACTATTGGCATGGCCTGTGATCAAGACATTTTTTCCTGATCGAATGAAGGGAACAACATCATCCGACCAAAAAGGGGTGATCCTTTCAACGACAATTCCTAGGTTTTCTCCTTTAGGAATCAAGCGTGGATCTAAGTCGTCATAACGACGATCAAAATGATTTTCTGAAACATACAGCGGCGGTTCATTATACCCTCGTCGCCACTTTTGGACTTGACCTTTTCCATAACGAGCAACCATTTCATCTTTATTGACACCGACTAACTGTCCGTAGTGTCTTTCATTCAACCGCCATGTCTTATAGGTAGGTACCCACAATTGAGCGCTTGCTTCCAAAACAGTGTTGCAGGTGATGATGGTTCGCTGAAGATAAGAAGCAAATGCTACATCAAAAGAAATACCCAATTCTTTGATTTTTTCTCCCGCTTGCCAAGCTTGTTCCCGACCCTTTGCTGTCAAGGCCACATCCAGCCAGCCCGTCCAATAGTTTTCAAAATTTGCTTCGCTTTCGCCATGCCGTATCAATACTACCTTCACTTGAACGCCTCCTCTTTGATTCATTATCTCAAGAAAAAAGCAAAATGTCTTGGGCAAAGTTTATAGAGGCATCCTTTTTTATCTGAGTATACAAAAAGGCTAGGCATAAGTTGAGCCAGACCCGATCTTTAAGGAACAACTGTCCTCTCGAAAATCTTTCTGACTGTTTTTACTTATGCCCTAGCCTCATACGTGCATGGGTCTGTTCTTAAAATTTGGAGAAATTAATCAAGAATCGTTACTTGAACGGTCCGACGGCCCCATTGTTCGCATTGTGCATTTGTTGGGAAATGCACGTCGATGATATTTCCCTTGATCGCACCACCGGTATCGCTGGCGATGGCTTCTCCATACCCTTCAACATAAAGTCTTGTGCCTAGAGGGATTACAGATGGGTCCACCGCAACTGCCATCGGATTTTCCAACAAGTTTTGGCCGGTAGCTGTCACAGTTCCGCCGCCTAAAACATCTGCTGGATCAGAACTATATGCTGTTGCTTCCATCGTCATCGTTGTTCCAGAATAGCTGCTTGCTGCAGATTCAGATTGGTTTTCGTTGGCAGATGGGTCTTCTGCTTGTGTGGTTTCTTTTGCAGGTTGTTCACTTGCTTGGTTATCTGATGATACTTTTTTGTCGGTGTCAATAATCAGAGTTGTACCATCGTAGATGATGTTAGGATCTTTCAGTTTGTTGTCTTTTGCAATTTGATCAATATGATCTAAATTACCAAAGTATTTTAAAGAAAGACCAGATAATGTGTCATCAGATTTCACCACATGTTTGATTTCGTCTGCGTTAGCAGTTGTACTTAGTGCAGCAAAACCAGCAATTGTGGCTGTAGTTAATACGAATGTTTTAATTGATTTCATAAATTTTATTTCCCTCGCTCTATGTAAGTTTTCGTCGTAACGACTTGATAAATAATAGCAAGATACGTTAAGTCCTTGGTAACAGTTCGATGACGAAATATTTCACTTTGATAAAAGAAATTAAATAACGTACCAAATAAAAAATAGAAATACTTAAAACCTTGCTAAATAAGGCTTTAATAGTAAACAGAAGATCGATTAACTGTTACAAGTTTCTTTTAAGCTAATCAAAAAAGCCGAATGAATCTTAAATATTTTCATAATTTCCGGAAATTTTCTGAAACAAATTTTCTTATATTACAAATTTGTAAAAAAAATTCAACCTGTAAACTTATAGAAAACACTGTTTTTTCTGAAAACTCAAATATATTTCGTGATTTTTCCAAGAAAGGGATTGACTTCCCACAAAGGTATGATACGATATTTCTAACGTTTGTTGTATTTTTATACATAATTAAAGCTATTATTGTATTTTAAAACAAAAAAAGGAGTAATTGAATGAAAAAGATGTGTAAATGGTTCGCTTCAACAATGATACTGATCGTCCTGTTCTTTTGTGTTACCACAAAACTGGTACACGCTGAAACAACAGATCCCGTCTATGAAAAAATAAAACAAAATGGTGCATTGATCGTTGGCTTATCTGCGGATTATGCCCCCTATGAATTTCATACCACGATTGATGGCAAAGACGAAATTGTCGGCTTTGATCTATCAATTGCCAAAAAAATCGCTGATGATCTAGGTGTCGATCTTAAAATTGAAGAATTAGGTTTCGATGCGCTGTTAGGAGCATTAAAAACTGGAAAAATCGATCTTGTCATTTCGGGGATGGCTGCTACCGATGAACGTAAAAAGGAAGTCAACTTTTCTGACACTTATATGGAAGTCCAACAAAAAGTGATTGTTCGAAAAGAAGATCAGAACCGGTTTCAATCAACAGCAGATTTCAACGGTGTAGCTGTCGGTGCTCAAAAACAAACCACACAAGAAGAATTAGCTAAGAATGAGTTGTCCGGCTCACTTGTAACCTCTTTGCAAAAAGTTCCGGATCTGATCACAAATTTAAACTCAAAAAAAGTGGATGCTGTTGTGATGGAAGGTCCTGTGGCGGAAGCCTATGTTCAATCAAATGATAACTTAGCAATTGCCGACGATGTGGTCTTTGAGAAAGGTACGAAAGAAACAGCAATTGCTATTTCAAAAGAGGCGCCGCTGCTCCTGGAAAAAATCAATGCTTCCATCAAGACGATTGTCGATAACGATCTATTGAGTCAATATCAAGATGAAGCCTATGCTCTAATGTTCAATGAAGAAACAGGAGCACCTGAAGAAGGCTTCTTTAGCAAATATCTGCCCTTTTATCTCTCAGGAGCCGGTTATACTATTTTTTTAGCCTTTGTCGGTGTACTCTTTGGCTCGATTGCTGGTAGTCTACTGGCATTTATGAAACTTTCTGCGTCAAAAATTTTGCGTTGGATTGCGATTGTTTATATTGAATACGTGAGAGGTACCCCGCTCTTAGTACAGATCTTTATCGTTTATTTTGGGACTGGCGTACTAGGTCTGGATTTATCCAAATTAACGGCAGGTTGTATCGCTCTTGCACTTAATAGTGCCGCCTATGTGGCTGAAATCATTCGTGCGGGGATCAATGCGGTCAACAAAGGTCAGTTGGAGGCAGCCCGTTCATTAGGAATGAATCAAGTTCAAGCGATGCGCTTCATTATTTTTCCGCAAGCCATCAAGAACATTTTACCTGCTCTCGGCAATGAATTTGTGACAGTCATCAAAGAGTCTTCTGTTGTCTCTGTCATTGGTGTCTCCGAATTGATCTTCCAAACAGGGGTCGTCCAAGGTGCCAGTTTCAAACCTTTCCTACCATACGTGATTGTTTCCTTGATTTATTTTGTCTTGACTTTTGCTCTTTCACGATTACTAGGAGTTGCAGAAAGGAGAATGAAAACAAGTGATTAGCGTAAAAAAACTTTTAAAAAATTTTGGTGCGACAGAAGTTCTGAAAGAGATCGATCTTGAAATCTCCGCGGGTGAAGTCGTTGTGATCATTGGACCTTCTGGAAGTGGCAAAAGTACTTTTCTGCGTTGTTTGAATCTTTTAGAACAACCTACCAGTGGTCAAATCGAATTTGAAGGAAACGATCTTTTGGCTAAAGAGATTGTGATCGATCAAATTCGTCAAAAAATGGGTATGGTATTCCAAAACTTTAATCTGTTTCCTCATAAAACAGTTTTGGAGAACATCACCATCAGCCCCATAAAAGTAAAAAAACAAGATCAAGAGACCGCTGAGAAAAAAGCCTACGCACTTTTGGAACAAGTTGGATTAGCAGACAAAGCGACTAGCTATCCTGCAAGTTTATCTGGTGGGCAACAACAGCGAGTAGCTATTGCTCGTGCGTTGGCTATGGATCCAGATGTGATGCTTTTTGATGAACCGACTTCTGCACTTGATCCGGAGATGGTTGGTGAAGTATTAGCGGTGATGCAGGCACTTGCCGAGAAAGGCATGACGATGGTCGTTGTGACTCATGAGATGGGCTTTGCCAAGCAAGTAGCGGATCGCGTGATCTTTATGGCTGACGGTGTCATTCAAGAACAAGGAACACCTGAAGCGATCTTTGACCATCCGCAAAATAGCCGCACACAAGATTTTTTAAGAAAAGTACTATAAAAAATGGAGATGAACCTATGAAACAGTCGATGATTGCACAACGATTTCAAACACCCGAAGAAAATTTACTAATGGACATTGCAACGATTGCCAAGAAAACACCAAATTTGATAGATCTGTCCATCGGCGATCCTGATTTGATTACTGATCAGTCGATCATTGCTGCCGCTTTTACGGACGTCAAAAATGGACATACAAAATACACGGCTTCTGATGGTAGTTCCGATTTTATTCAAGCTGTTGTCGATTTTTATCAGAACCATTATGGATTGACTTTCGCCAACGATCAAGTACGGGCCTCAGTTGGTGCGTTACATGGCATGTATCTTGCCTTGTGCGCGATCTTGGATCCAGGAGATGAAGTAATTATCCATGAGCCTTACTTTTCTCCTTATAAGCAGCAAGTTGAAATGGCTGGCGGAAGCCCGGTTTTCATCCCTACCTTTGAAAAAGATGGTTTTCAGATCGCTATTGATGTATTAAAAGCAGCGATTACCGACAAAACAAAAGCCATTATCATTAATTCTCCCAACAATCCCACTGGTGCTGTCTTTTCGCCGACAACTTTTAAAGCAATTGCTGAAGTTGCCGAAGAAAATGATTTGTTGATCTTGTCAGATGAAGTGTACGAAGCCTTTTGTTTTATGGAAGAGTTTGTTCCTATGGCCACTTTTGCGCCTGAGCGGACGATTACTTTTAGCAGTTTTTCAAAAGCTTTTGCTATGACTGGCTGGCGGATTGGTTACATGATCGCTCCTTTATCCATCAATCAGACAGCCAAGTTGATTAATGAAAGTATTGCTTATTCTGCTCCTACCCCCTCACAACGAGCGGGAATCTATGCGTTGAATCACTACGACGAACTTGTTCCAGCAGTCGTGGAAACCTTCAAAAAACGGCTAAGTTACATTCAGCAACGAGTCGCTACTATTCCTTTTCTTTCTTTGTCTCCTGTCAAAGGAAGTATGTATGCCTTCATCAACATAGAAAAAACTGGCTTGGATTCTGTTACTTTCGTTGAAAAACTTTTAAAAGATACTAGCGTGCTAATGATTCCCGGTAAAGCTTTTGGTGAGACGACTGGTGATCATTATGTCCGTTTAGCTGCTACGCAATCAATGCCAATGCTAAAAGAAGCCTTTGATCGCATTGAGCAGTTCACTTTTTAATCAACAAAAAATCCCTCTGCAACTAGAGTGATTGAACCATTCGCCAAAAGTTAGCCATAAAAGCTAACTTTTGGGAGTGATTCACTCTCTTGGAGCAGAGGGATTTTTTTATTCTTTTTTTGCTTCTTGAATCAGTTTTGCTATTGCTTCTTTTTGAAATTCTGCAGTGAATTGACTGATTTTTGCTTTTTGTTCCGCAGCATCCATTGTTGGGTCAGCCATCAAAGCGGCTTGCATCTTCTCTTGAACAAAAGTTTGTGCTTCTGTTTTCATCGCTTCTTGTTGGTTTTCAACAAGACTGGCTAGTTTTTTCGCTTGATCAACAGTTAAGAGAGTCCAAGAATCTGGAAGAGAGAACGTATTCTTTTCACGAATAAACTCTTCATCATTCCCAGCTATTCCAAACAAGAAACGATAAAAATCATTTTTATACGTCCAACGGGTCGTTTTCGTTTCTTTTTGTGCCGATTTGGCATCTTCGACGACATGATTCGTCACATGGTCCATTCTTGTTTGTTTTGGTTTCTTTTGCGACTCATCTGTGCGGTACAAATAGATTTTCTCAGTTCCATCACCCAAAGGTTGATACAACAGCATTGGCAACTGATCATTGTCATTGCTTGAAACTAACGGCTGTGTAGTCGTTGTGGTGGTTTTTTCCATCCCAAAATGTGCGGATAGATTGGCCATCATTGCTGTTAAGCTTAAGACAAAAACCAAACCAAAGAGAAGTGAAATAACAGTTTGGACTTTATTTTTGGCAAAAACATTTAATAACGCAAAGGCAATTACACTGATGACGACAATCACTAACATCATTTGCCGTCACCTCCTTTAAGAACAGTCAACTGAGGCTCTTTTTTCTTCAATGCAAAGGCAATCAAAAAGCCTAAAAAGCCAAAGACAACAGCGACATAAAAAGCAGCATGATATCCAGAAAGCGTTGCTTCGATCGCTTTTTCTTTGTAAGCAAGCGGTGTTGCCTTCAACAAGCCCTCACTTGGAAGATTTCCTTTGGTTACATTTGATAAGACACTGATCAAAATCGCCGTTCCAATTGAGCTGGCAACTTGACGGAAAGTATTATTAACTGCTGTACCATGACTGATCAAGTTTCCTGGCAAAGCATTCATACCAGAAGTAGTAACTGGCATCATAACCATGGAAATCCCAAACATACGAATCGCATAAAGAATGACGATATGCAAAATCGGTGTGTCTTTTGTTAAAAAGGCAAAAGGCAATGTTGCAGCAGTCAAAATGAACATACCGGTAATAGCTAAACGCTTTGCCCCATACTTATCAAAAATTGCCCCAGTGATCGGCATCATCGCCCCCATTACCAATGCCCCAGGTAAAAGCATCAAACCAGAATGAAAGGCAGATTCTCCCCGAATATTTTGGATATATAAAGGCAAGACCATTTCTGCGCCCACCAAGGCCATATTGGTCACACCTGAAAGAATGGCCGCTAATGTGAATGTTTTCGATGAAAAGACGCGTAATTCCAAAAATGGATGCTCGATGTGCAATTGTCGCCAAGCAAAAAAGGCGATAAACAAGACCCCAACTACTAAGAAACTAATGACCTCCACGCTTCCCCAGCCCTTGTCTCCGACACTGGAAAAACCATACAACAATGTTCCGAAACCGATGGTTGAAAGAATGGCAGAAAAAATATCAATTTTCGGATGAGACAGCTCGATAACACTCTTCATCAAGAAGACAGCTAAGATCAATACTAAAATAACGATTGGAATGACCATTCCAAACAAATAGCGCCAAGTATAGTGGTCAATGATCCAGCCGGATAGTGTTGGGCCTAAAGCTGGTGCCAACCCAATAACGATCCCCGACATTCCCATTGCAGAACCGCGTTTTTCTGGCGGAAAGATCGATAACATGATATTTTGCAACAACGGCATGGAGATACCAACACCGGCAGCTTGAATCAAACGACCTAATAGTAAGATCGAAAAATTAGGTGCTGCAAAACAAGCAATTGTACCAATTAAGAAAATCGTCATGGCAGTTAAATACAAATTTTTCGAATTGAATTTATTAATCAGCCAAGCGGTAATTGGAATCATGATCCCATTAACAAGCAAGAATCCGGTCGTCAACCATTGAACATCAGAAGCCGTAATATCGAAGTCATTCATCAAGGTTGGAAAGGCAGTCGTCAGTAATGTTTGATTCAATACTGTACAAAACGTACCGATCAGCAAAACGACAACCAATAAAGAACGATTGTACGGTTTACCGTATATATCTAAAGGACGATTATTTGTCATATTTCACACTCTTTTCACAAAATTTTTCAACAGCACTATACACTTTAAAACTTTCCCACTTATTTGTCAACCTACTTGACACAAAAGTAAAACAAGTTACAATATAAACAAATACCTTTACAAGAATGGAGAAAGCATGTCTCAAACCTTTCGTAAATTATTAGAAAATGACAATTTGCTGGTAGGGATCAGCGAGCTTAGCCGAATGTGTGAAATCTCTCCGCGTCAATTGCGTTACTGGGAACAAAAAGGCCTTATCCAATCCGTTCCTCAAGAAGAAAATGCGCCACGTAAATATCGACTGCCCACGGTGATCAAAGTTGAGTTGATCAAACGTTTCCTTGATGAAGGCTTTACTTTAACAAAAGCGGTAGAAAAAGCAGAGGAAAAAATAAAAACTGCGCACCATATACGTAAAGTTTTTACAGGGGCACTCCAGAATTTGGAAGTAATCAATGACCGATTTACTATTATCAGCCTAGGACCCATCAAGGATTCAAACCAATTGCTGCACATTATCCATGATGATGAATCGAATCAGCTTGACTACGAATTATTACCGGAAAACCAGCCATTGGACATTGATAAATACCGTAATCTCTGAGAAAACAAACAATAGTTAAAAAAGGACTGCTGCACGCCCTTCGTCTTTCGGGAATGCAGCAATCCTTACTCTTGCCATTGCTCGCCATAGTACTTGATTTTGTTATCTAAACGATTCAAAGTCCCTTTTAGTTCCTCAAAACGTTGCCGCAAATTTTCTCATTCTTCGACTAATAAATGTTTGCGGGCCCCTTTCGTTCTTTGGCTAAAAAATATCATGTATCAGTACCGCAGCTAGCGATTCGCTATTGTCTCCAACTAGATCTCCTTCCTTTACCAAAAACAGTATCCATGGAACATATGAAGAACAACGCCGATGTTGCTTTTACAATTTCAGAAGAAGATCTGACTCGCTTAAAAGAAATCACTATGAATGATTATGGCTCTAATAATGAAATTCCTGTTTTCAAACGAGCCGCTACAAAATAATTGCAACTGAAAAGTGCTTTCCCAGAATCATTTCTGTCTCAGTGCAGAATCTGAATTCTGGGAAAGCTTTTTTGATGAGAAAAAGCCCTAAACTTATTTTGTTTCTTGCTTGAAGTGTTCCTTTTGAGAATGAGCGGCGGTTTTCAGTAAGACGAGAAGGATCTTCACAGCCCTCGCAGTCATTGGCCGTTTGACTGCTTCCGAGAGAAATCATTTACAAAAGCCATTTTTCCATGCTATAGTCCCTTTGAAGAAGTCAAAGGTAGAAGCCGCTTTGAATAGCTGACTTAATTGAAAAATTAACAAAATTGACAAAATCAACTTAGTAGCATTCGTAGCGCTAGCTACCAAATCGAGAAAAGGAGTCTGTATCCATGAACAAAACAGAATTTTTACAAGCAATATCTGGTGGCTTGATCGTTTCTTGTCAAGCTCTTCCAGGGGAACCCTTTTATACCGAAGAAGGCGGCGTGATCCCTCTTTTTGCGGTGGCAGCTCAAGAAGCAGGTGCGGTCGGAATTCGTGCCAACTCTGTACGAGACATCCAGCAAATCAAAGAAAAAGTGTCCTTGCCAATCATCGGTATCATAAAAAGAGACTACCTACCTGAAGAACCGTTCATCACTGCTACGATGCGCGAAGTAGATGAATTAGTTGCAACCGGTGTCGAAGTCATTGCGCTGGATTGTACTTTGCGAAAAAGGCACGATGGTCTAACCATCAATGCATTTATCAAAAAAATCAAAGAAAAGTATCCTGACCAGCTGCTGATGGCAGATATTGCGACTTTTGAAGAAGGCCGCAATGCTTACCAAGCTGGGGTCGATTTTGTTGGCACAACATTAGCGGGTTATACCAAAGACCGTGAGCCAACAGATGGACCCGATCTCGAACTGATCCAACAACTTGTTGCTGAACAGTTGCCCGTCATCGCTGAAGGAAGAATTCATTCTCCTGAACAAGCCAAACAAGTTCAGCGTCTAGGGGTTGCAGGTATCGTTGTAGGCGGTGCGATTACCCGCCCCAAAGAAATCGCGGCTCGTTTTATCACAGAATTATCCAATTAGTTTCATAAAGAATCGCATACTTCTAGGGCTTCCAGCGAACAAGCCTCTGATGACTGAATAAGGGTACCATGATTTTAGATGCATCTGACACAGGTGCATCTTTTTTTGCAGGTTTTCTATTCTTTGTACTATTTTTCCTCTGTTGAATTTGATTGCTGATAACCGGGAGTTTCCCTTGTGAGTCGAGTCACATTTTTTGTTGTCTTTTTTAGAATACTTTATACTGAAAGAAAGAGGAGAAAGTGAGTGAAGAAAATGACAAAAATCAATGCAGGTGTCGCCATGGTAAAAGTCTTTGAGGCTTGGGGGATCGATCACATTTATGGCATTCCCGGCGGTTCATTTAATTCCACAATGGATGCACTATACCAAGAACGCGAATCCGTTCGCTATATCCAAGTTCGCCATGAAGAAGCAGGCGCTCTCGCCGCCGCTGCTGATGCCAAACTAACTGGTAAAGTCGGGGCTGTCTTTGGTTCAGCAGGCCCTGGAGCTACGCACCTAATCAATGGATTGTATGATGCTCAAATGGATAATGTGCCCGTAGTAGCATTACTCGGTCAAGTGGCATCAAGTTCAATGAATTACAATGATTTCCAAGAAATGAATGAAAATCCGATGTTTGCGGATGTCAGCATCTACAATCGAACGGTCATGTCCCCTGAAAGTCTACCACACGTGGTAGATGAAGCTATCAAGGCTGCCTATAAATTTCGGGGCGTCGCTGTCGTGACGATTCCCGTTGATTTTGGCTTTAAAGAGATTGAAGCCCAAGAGATCGCCACAGCCAAAAACCATAAAACTGGGGTCATCCTACCTAATGAAGCAGACTTAAAAGCTGCCCTCCCCTATTTTGAACAAGCAAAAAAACCCGTTCTTTATATTGGACAAGGGGTATTCGGCGGATTTTCAGCGATCAAAGAATTTTCCGAGTTCTTTTCAATGCCAGTTGCGGCTTCTGTTTTGGCGAAAGGAATCGTTCCTGATATGTATAAGAATTTTCTTGGCTTTGCCGGAAGAGTTGCCACAAAACCTGCGAACGAAGCACTAGCCGAAGCGGATCTGATTGTCTTCGTGGGGAGCGATTTTCCATTTGGTCGTCGTTTCTTTAATCCGAAAGCCAATTTTGTTCAAGTTGACATTGACTCCTCGAAATTTGGACGTCGGCACAACACAGATGTCTCGGTGTTAGGCGATGGGATCACTGCGTTGAATCAATGGGTCACCCTAGGAACCAAACGACCAGCAGACCAATGGCTGGCAGCAAATCAAGAAAACATTGTTCGCTGGCATGCTTGGCGCCATCACTTTGACACCAATCAACAAGCTCCTCTTCGTCCAGAACCGATCTTCAAAGAAATTAACCGCATTGCCGAGCCGAATGCGATTTTCGTCAGTGATGTCGGAAATGTGACGATCAACAGTATTCGACATTTAGACATGACAGGAGAACAGCGTTTTACCACTTCTGGCTGGTTCGCTACGATGGGGAACGGTGTTCCAGGAGGAATTGCCGCCCAATTGAGTTTCCCCGATCGCCAAGTCTTTACATTGAGTGGGGATGGCGGTTTCGCCATGCAAATGCAGGATATTTTGACCCAAGTTTTATGGTTTTTGGCTGTGGCGA
>OBJO01000956.1_pt1 | contig 11353 bp, 8 predicted proteins | sample 1481741 | NCBI WGS metagenome assembly OBJO01 (sample SAMN06140803, study PRJEB22556) | human gut metagenome | host: Homo sapiens | place: China: Beijing | collected 2014 | reverse complement strand
ATAATCTGGAGAATTTCAAGGGTAAGGTCACAAAGGCTGATTCGTATTCGCTCACTCAGATCATAGTTTACGATGATCTGAGTAAGCGAATACGAATCAGCCTTTGTGACCTTACCCTTGAAATTCTCCAGATTATCACCGTCTCTCACCTCAAAGAGAGCTTTCAGGCTTCCCCCTGCGGTTCCAGCTGTCGCGGAAAACTCCATCTTAGTATCTTCCCAGTATATCTTGTACATATCATCGTTGTCTGTCTGATTGTTTTTCGTCTTTGACGACTCACAGATGAGCTTTCGGTAATCCTTGCCCTCCACAACCTTCTCTCCATTTATATAGAGCGAGAAATTTGTGCCGCCCAGGTTGTCTCCATTGGTGTTTTGCACCTCTGTCTCGTTGTAAGATACATTAACAATCTTGGACAGGCTGTCGATGAGATTCGCCCTCTCATCCCTAAGTGAGCTGGCCTCGACACCGGTTCCTGTCTCTATCTGGTTAATCTCCTTATTTAACAGTGAAATTTTCTCACTGATTGAATTGATTTTGTCTACGTTGTTTCTGATTTCTTCGTTGCAGTCATCCTGCAGCTTTGAGAGATTGTCACTCATCTGGTTGAAATATGTACAAAGACTCTGCGCGCTGCTGATAAACTGATTTCTCACTGTCTTGTCGGACGGCTTGCTGCGCAGTGTATCAAGGTCTGAAAACATCTGTGAAAAAACACTTGAAAATCCCTTTACCGATGAACCGTTATCCTTAAAGTAGTTCTGAATCTGTTCCATGTAATACAGCTTCTGCTCATAGCGTCCATAGCAGGAATTGTTTTCCCAGTATTTATTGTCGTAGTACAGGTCACGCTGCTGTTTGATTGAGGTGACTGTAACACCTGTGCCAACGCTTCCGTAGCGGGCTGTGACATTTATCGCATCCTTTGCCTGCAGGGTAGCCTCCTGCCTGGTGTATCCGGTCGTCTTGACATTGGCTATGTTGTTGGCTGTTGTATTGGTCGCTACCTGAAATGAGCTCAGAGCACTCGACCCTATATGTAATCCAAAAAATGTTGAAGCCATATCGACTCCTCCTGTTCATACTCTCTTGTCGTATCCTAAAACTATATGAGCTGTACTATGAGCTCCGTCATCTGGCTGATTACAGTGATAAAACGGCTTGATGCGTTGTATGCTGACTGATACTTGATCATGTTCGTCAGCTCCTCGTCACTCGACACACCCATTATCTGGTTTCTCTGGTTGTCTATGGCAGCTGCTGTCGATGTCATAGTGTCTGATGACGCCTTATATATGCTGCCGTTTGTTCCGAGATGCGAGATTATCTTGTCATAATATCCCTCAAAATTGCACTTCGACGTATCCTTTGGGTTGATGTATAGATTCTCTGCTGACCACGCCTTTGTAATCTGGTCTGCAAGGCCATAGTTTGCGGCTCCGTCCTGCTTGTATGACGGCATCAGTGTCACCTGTGCCGCAAGCTTTGGATTTACTGAAACATTTCCAAGCTTGTACCATGATGAGTTGTTAGCCTTTGTCTCATCATTGTATACATAAAACTGTTTGCCATCTATTTCCATCTGCGTGTAACGGTCATATCCTTCTCTTGCAAAGAGCTCATGCGGTGGCAGGCTGCCATCAGCTCCTACCGAGCAGTTTGCCGTATCCAAAACCGTGTATGTGGTACCGTCTGCCGCTGTGTATGTGGTATTCGGACAAAATATATCGTTCATGGCCATCATGATGTTTCGCGCCAGATATGATATCTCGGCCTGTGTCTCCATGACCACATTGTCCTCCACCCTACTGTAATTCTCCTCGCTCATGAAATCGTAGGTGCCATACTCCGAGCCTCTTGATACAAGGAGTGCTTTCAGGCTTCCTATATCATTGTTCAGGCTGGTTGCTATGTTGGTGGTCTGCGTGCAGCCGACTCTTTCAGCCAGCGCTGACGGCAGTGCAACATCACTAAACACCGGCATATAGCTCTCCTGTGTAGTAATATGAGGCCAGTAAGGTGTATAAAAGCCTGTACCCTTTTCCTCGGTGAGGCCTATATGGTTGCACTTGTTATCCTGTACAAACTGCTGTCCCTCGAGCTTGATACGCACGTAGCCTGTGGAATCCTCCTCAGCCTCTATCTTAGCGTAACCTGCGAGCTCATCAATCAGACTGTCCCTGGCATCGCGCGCTGTCATGGCAGTCTCTACACCGCCTGACTCTGTCTTTTGAATCTCAAGGTTGAGCGCATAAATCTTGTCACCGATTTCGTTGATTCTGTCAACCTGGTCTTTAATTTGTAAGTTGATATTTGACTGGTATTTCTGAAGATCAGAATAAACCGTATTGCATCTGGTCAGAAAAAGCTCGCTCTTTTGGATGATAAGGTTCTGATTCGTCGAATTCGTCGGATCCTTGCCATACTCCTGAAAAGCCTGCCATAGCTCTGATATACTCTCCTTAAACTCAGCACCGTTCATCTCCTGCATGATATCCTCCACATATGATGTGGTGCTGTAAAGTGTCGAGTAAAAGCCCTTTCGACCATTCTCCTGCCTATACGATTTATCTAAGAATATATCCCTGACATGTGCCACATCCGATACGGAAACACCCAGTCCGCTCTGCTGGATGTTGGTGCCCGCTGTAGGGTTATTTCTGGTGATATAATGTTTATCTGAAAATCTTACCTGCTGGCGCACATAGCCTGTCGTATTGACATTGGCCATGTTGTTTGCTGTTGTATTAAGAGCATTCTGCGAGTTTTTAAGTCCGGAACTGCCTACGTAAAAACTTCCGAATCCATTTGCCATGTCCCTGTCCTCCCGGTTAATGATTATTGCTTTGCATCAAAACCGCTGCTGCCTAAGATATCGCCTGTGTTATATGCATTTCTGTCATAATTGGCGGTCTCCGGCGCCTGTTTCATGCTCTTGAACAGGGTGATGTCAAACTCTGTAAGCTCTATTGCCTGAGCAAGTAATTGTGAGTTTAAATCGTTGATTTCTTTCATCTGTGCAGCTGCTTCAATCAGACTGTCGCGCGCTGCCGTAAGCTTCGCCTGAATATCCGGCTGTGTGCCGAGATATCCAATCAGCCTTGTGACTGTCATCTTCTCATCTGATTTGCCCAGTACATTGGCAATATCTGTGAGAAGTGAAACCTGCTTATTGCTCATAATAAGAAGCTCATCGCCTGCCTGCTGATCCAAATCAGTCAGTGCTTCAAGCGCAGGGATATCGGCATCTATGATTATCTGACGTTTCTTCTCCCCATTTGCAGCGAGTGTTCTGTATACTTTTTCTTCCTCTGTGAGCACATTTATAAGCTCTTCCACTAAACTAGCCACTATAAAATCCTCTTTTACCTTTGATATATGATATGATTATCATATTACAGAGAGTTGTACCTCTCTAACAGCTTGCTGGCGAAATCATCTCCACTGACCTCATACTGTCCGGAGTCTACCATGTTCTTAAGCAAAGCGACTTTATCTTCCCTGATGTCCGAAGCCTCTGATACTGCTTTTTTCGCAATCTGGTAATCTCTACCGGCCTGCGAAATTGATACCTGATCAGACATCCTCGACGCGCTTTGTGTCTTTGCTGTCTTTGTTGTTCTTGATACGCCATACAACTGGGCTATCTGATTATATGCATCTATACGCATAACAGGATCTCCTTTCTATTTATATTTCATCCTTGAAATATGTAAATTTTGCTTCCTGACATATTTATCGGATGTTTTTTTTATTTCTTTATAGACCGTGGAAAATTTTTGGTTACCGTTCGCATCCGCCTGTGAGAATCGTTGTGATGTGAGTGGATTTAATCCCCTCTGTCACTGTCTGCAAAAGTATGCGGTATGTATCCTCCACAAGCTCACAGTCCGACGGTTCAATCCCAAGCTCTACTGCTTTTTTAAGAATGAACCTGACCTTGTCATCATCATGCTCCACCGCATAGATGTCATCAAACATACCTGCATAGTATCTGTCTAAAAATCTGCGCTTTGCAGCTGTCTCGATTTTTGTGCCTGATGTGGTAAGCACATACAGCTTCGTGCCTTTTTCCTTTGCCTTCATGGCATACTCCTTTACCTGCATCACAGGACGGCACCACTCATATGTATCCTCACCATGCTTACTGCAGTAGTCTGCCCACTGCACATCTGACATTCCTATCTGAAATTTTCCGTTTACCTTGTAGCACGGACTGCTTAAAGTGCCGTCTACGTCTATGAACATTGCCTGCATAGTGTCTGCTCCTATATAGTTAGTTTATGCAGCTATAATAACATAAATCAGTGGAAGTTTCCTTAATCCTACCTGCTCATATCATAATAGCGCGCATATATTCCGTCCCGTGCCAAAAGTTCCTCGTGTGTGCCTCTTTCAGCAATGCCACAGTCAGCTACCACGAGAATTTCATCCGCATTTCTGATTGTCGAAAGTCTGTGGGCGATTGTGATAGTCGTTCTGTCCTTTGCCAGCTCCTCAAGACTTTTCTGGATAAAGCGCTCACTCTCATTGTCAAGGGCACTGGTTGCCTCATCAAGTATTAGCACAGGCGGATTTTTAAGGAACACCCTCGCAATGGAAATCCTCTGCTTCTGCCCTCCTGACAATCGTGTGCCTCTCTCACCGACAAACGTATCATATTTATCCGGCAGCTCCATGATAAAATCGTGGATATTCGCTTTTTTTGCCGCATCTACAATCTCATCCATCGTCGCATCCGGTTTTCCATAGGCGATATTGTCCTTTATACTTCCGCCAAACAGATAAACATCCTGCGAAACCAGTCCAATCTGCGAGCGAAGACTCTCAAGCGTGAGCTTTCTCACATCATTTCCATCTATTGTAACCCTGCCCTCCGTCACGTCATAAAACCGCGGAAGCAATGAGCATATTGTCGTCTTTCCGCTTCCTGACGGTCCAACAAGCGCAATTGATTTTCCTGCCGGTATCTCAAAGGATACGTGCGAAAGCACCGGTGTATCATCATCGCTATAGTGGAACGAAACATCCTCGTAACAGACATTTCCCTTTACATTTTTAAGCGGTTTTGCATCAGCAGCATCAACTATATCCGGCTCAGTTTCCACCACCTCTAAGAATCTTCTAAAACCCGAAAGTCCCTTCTGCATCATCTCAGTCAGCTCTACAAGTATCTGGATAGGACTGATAAAGATGCCTATATACAGCGCATACATAGCAAGGTCGGATGCCTCCATCCTTCCATGCGCTATCAAAAAACCACCAAATACCAGCGTAACAAGATACATCATCCCCTGGAAAAATGCATTTCCGCTCATAAAGCTTCCCATACATCTGTAATTTGCATCCTTTGAAATCAGGAAATTTTCATTACTTCTGTTAAATTTTTCCTGCTCGATACGTTCATTGGCAAATGACTGTACCACCCTTATGCCCGCCAGAGTATCCTGAAGACTCGAATTAATATCACCGATTTTTCTCCTGTTATCCATAAAGGTTTCCTGCATTTTCTTATTCTGGCCATATGAAAATACAAGCATAAGCACCACAAGAATAAGCATAGGAACCGCAAGCATACGGTTTATCATAAACAGAAAAATGAACGAACCGATTATCTTTATAAGCGATATAAAAAGATTCTCCGGTCCATGATGCGCGAGCTCCGATATATCAAACAAATCGGATACGAGCTTGCTCATCATCTGTCCTGAATTATTCTGATCATAATACGAAAAAGAAAGCTTTTCATATTGGTCGAAAAGCTCCTTTCTCATGTCGCGCTCCATCCTCGCTCCCATCATGTGCCCCGCATATGTCACATAATACCTGCACGCAGTCTGTATGATATATGCCACCAAAAGGCCTATTGTAATAGGAATAAGCGCAGAAATGATTTTTCCCGGTGCTCCTGCAAAAAGGGTTTTGGTCAGCGTGCGAAGCAGCTGCGGAAACGCCAGATCTATGGCACTGATTATTGTTGCGCAAAGCAGGTCTATGAAAAAGACTGTTTTGTAGGGTTTATAGTATTTGATGAATTTCTTTAATGTTTGCATTGTGTTCTCCTGGGATGTTCTTTTTAAAACAATTTGTTTCTCAACGTACATCATTATATATAGGTAAACCTATATATGCAATAGGATAACCAATGAAAACACAGGATAACACCTGATAAATAACATAGCATTTCGTTTGTAGACGAAATCTATGCGAAATTTCCATATTGTTATGCGAAATCCATGTGAAATCACAGTTGTTATATTTCGCATAATGACATATAATATAATCAAAGTATTGCTATTAAATTATTATGCGGAGGTGCCACATGGAATATTTATCTTGCTCAGATGCATCAAAAGCAATGGGATTTTCTGTACGAAGAATCCAGCAGATGTGCAAAAACGGTGAATTGCCCGGTGCAATAAAGGAAGGACGTAAATGGTTAATCCCTGACGAAACCATACACATCAATCATTTCGCGAAAAATAAATCTCTGCCAATAGGTGTATCTGATTTTAAGCTTGCAACCACCGGCTATTATTATGTAGATAAGACTCTGATGATACGTGATTTTCTGGATAAAAAGCCGATGGTATCTCTTTTCACACGCCCAAGGCGTTTTGGAAAAACTCTGAATATGGATATGCTGCGCGTATTTTTTGAAAAAACAAACGAGGATACATCTGTTTATTTCAAAGACAAACAGATATGGCAATGCGGCGATTACTACACTAAACATCAAGGACGGTATCCTGTCATTTTTTTGACCTTCAAAGATGTTAAAAGCATGACCTGGGAAGAAACCTTTCAAAAAATCCGCAGGCTTATATCTCTAGAATTTATACGACATAACGAGCTTGAGACAAGTTCTGTTTTAACCGCTTACGAAAAAGAACAATATCATCTTCTTGCCGGAGACAGCGGGGATGAAGTCGATTGTCAGATGGGTCTGCAGCTTTTATCATTACTGCTTCATAAGCATTATGGAAGGGAATGTATCATTATCATTGATGAATATGACACACCCATCCAGCAGGGGCATACCTGCAATTTCTATCCGGAAATTGTAAATTTCATGCGCAATTTTTTCTCAGGAGGACTCAAGGACAATCCACACCTTGCCTTTGGCTTTCTTACAGGAATACTGCGTGTAGCAAAGGAAAGTATCTTCAGCGGCATGAACAACCTGAAAACCTATTCTATCCTAGATGATGGCTACAGCTCTTATTTTGGTTTTACTGAAAAAGAGGTAAAAGACATGCTGCGATACTATGGAAAAGACGATAAATATAATGAGCTCAGCGAATGGTACGATGGATATCGTTTTGGCAATACAGAAATCTTTAATCCATGGTCTGTAATCAATTATATCTCTGACAACTGCTTTCCGAAAGCATTCTGGCAATCCACCGGCAGCAATGAGATAATCGGAGAAATTATCCAGACAGCTACGCCTGAAATTACCAAAGACCTTTATAAGCTGCTCTGTGGTGAAAAAATCGCAGCCTATATTGATACCGGTGTTATCTATCCCGAGGTTCAGAATAATCCATATAGTATATACAGCTTTCTTCTGGTAGCCGGATACCTGAAGGTTGCCAATATTTATCCGCAAAGCGATGGAAATTTCATGTGTGATGTTGCTATTCCGAACAAAGAAATTACTTTTGTTTACGAAAAGGAGGTTCTAAACCGCACCAACCAAAATAGCCTTGCCATATCTATCAGTCAGGCTATCTTTTCCAAGGACACGCAAAAACTCCAGGCTCTGCTGGAGGATTTTATGGTAAAAAGCATTTCTTCTATTGATGGAGCTAATGAAGGCTTCTATCACGGAATGATGCTTGGTCTTTGTGCCATACTTGGAAACCGCTACAAGATACGCTCAAACCGCGAATCAGGCCTCGGTCGATTTGATATTCAGCTTATGCCTTTAACAAAGGGAATGCCCGGATTTATCTTTGAATTTAAACACACTAAAGATGAACATACCGATTTATCTGCATTAGCCGACAGCGCCCTACAACAGATAGAAGCAAAGAAATACGACACGGAGCTGCGCGATAATGGTGTGAATTCAATTATAAGCATCGGTATTGCTTTTAGAGGGAAAAGTGCTGTGGTGAGGAGAGGCTAAAAATCTCACCGAATATTAGTATAATCCAAAAAGAAGCACATGCAGCTTGCCACCCTATCACCATCATTGCGATACAAATGAGGCTGATCGGTCTCAAACTTATACACCTGTCCCCTATGGATTTCCTGCACATGGTCGTGACACTCAACTGTCAGCACACCGTCTGTGACTGTAAGATATTCGCGTGTTTTCTCGCCGTGCCCACCGCTTGTATACACGCCGCCCGGCTCCACGTCGATACGATATACCTCGACCTCCCTTGAGTCCTCGTATGGGAAGCAGGTCCATACCCTGTACTGTCCCAAAAGCTCCTTTGTCGGGACCAGATCATCCGGAGATATGAGCGCATAGTCCACTCTCGGCGGATCTATAAGTCTTTGAAACTCAATTCTCAGACCGCTTGTGATTTTACCAAGCACTCCGATAGATGGATTCGCTGTGCCCTTTTCTATCTGCGCAAGCATGCTTTTACTCACACCGGTCTGCTCTGCGACCTGGTCTAAGCTCATGCCCTTTGACTGGCGTATTCTTTTTAAATTTTCAGATACATTGTGTGACAGATAATCCATACTCATATCTCCGTTTTTGTATTTTATAAGTTTACAGTGCCCTGCGATACAGCATCTCAATATCGCACTGGCGTGAAACCCTTGGATTGACAGCAATGTTGCCGCTCTTCATGGCATCGACAGCCATCGGCTCTATCTTGCTTTCTATCTCTTCCTTTGTGACTGTTCCGTTTTTGCTGGCATTGTTGATTGCGATGGTCAGATTCTCAGGGATTCCGATGTCTGTGCAAAGCTCCCTGATTGCATCTACAAGCATCATAGGCTCAAATTCGTCCGCATACGCAGGAATCGGGCTTATATCATTGTAGATGGTCAGATACTTTCCATGGTCTGCAAGCGCATTGTACTCTGCGATTACAGGAAGCAGCACTGCATTTGCCACTCCGTGAGGCACATCGAAAAATGCGCTGACCGGATGGCTCATCGCATGCACATTTCCAAGCCTTGCAAATGAGAATGCTATTCCTGCAAAAAGCGAGCCTGTCATCATAGCTTCTGCAGCCTCGATATCGTTTCTGTTTGCTACAAATCTGCGGATATTTTTTCCGATAAGTGCCATCGCTTTTTCTGCCAGTGCATCAGAAAATGGCGAAGCTGCTGTGGATACATACGCCTCCTCGGCATGGATAAATGCATCAATTCCGCAGGCTGCCGCCACGCTTGCCGGTGCTGTTGTGATGAGCTCTGCATCTAGTATCGCATATTTTGGCAATATCTCGTAGCTGAATACTGTGAGCTTATAGTTTCTGCTATGATCTGTGATTACAGAGAATGCTGTCACCTCTGAGCCGGTTCCTGCGGTGGTTGGTATCGCAATGAGCGGTACGATTGGTCCCGGCACCTTGTGTGCTCCCTCATAGTCTGTGACGCTTCCGCCATATTTGGCAACCACGCCCACTGCTTTTGCCACATCCATCGGTGAACCTCCTCCGAATGCCACGATAAAGTCTGCACCTGACTCCAGGTATTTTGCTGTGGCTTTCTCCACTGTTGTGACAGATGGATTCGCCTCTATATCTGTAAAAGTGTCTGCTTTTATGTCAACTGATGCCAGATAATCTGCTGCCTTTTTTACAAGTCCCATCTTCTCAAGATGAGGTCCTGAAATGATGAGTGCATGCTTACCTCCAAGTTTTTTGGCTATTTCCGGCAGCTTTGAAAGACTGCCCTTTCCCACTGTGATGTCCTGTGGCACCGAAAAATTAAATGTTTCCATATATAATCTGTCCTTTCTGAATTTTTGTATCTCATTTCATGTATATAATTTTACGTCTTAAGGTATTTTCGCCTAAATGTACTAGCTTGCTTTCTTGGCAAGTACCCTGTCTATTGCAGCATCGATAACCTTATCCAGCTCAACCTCATCTGCCTCCGGCATAAGTGTTGCAGCATCCTCATCTGAAATAAGCTCAACAAGTGTACCAAATGACTCCTTGTATTTCTTTTTACAGAAGACGAAGAATACCACGCCGAGCGCACACCATGCAAGCACGATGCCCCACTCATGAGCGATAAGTGTTCCGCCGCTTCCCGGTATACAGTACATGGCAACCATGAAGCCTGACATGATAACTGCCATTGTTCCAAAGAACTTGTATGCAGGAACCTTGTATGGTCTTGGCATATCAGGCTCTTTTTTACGTAAAATTATAAATGAAAGAGCAACCATGCAGTATGCCACGCAGCATCCAAAGTTGCCGGCATCACTGATCCATACGAGCATCTTTCTGCCTGCAAAAGGTGCAAGCATTGTGAGAGATCCGATGAGAATCAGTGCATTGATTGGTGTCTTGTGCTTTGGATGAAGCTTTGCAAAAAACTTTGGAATCATATATGACTCTGCCATTGAGTACATGGCACGCGAGCCACCGAGCATAAATGAGTTCCATGAGGTTACGATACCGCACATTCCGCCGACTATTATAACCTTTGCCATTATCTTTGTGTTGAATGCGGCAGCCATTGCATCTGCTGTGACAAGTCCTGTTGCCTGCTCTGAATCAACAATTGCCTGTGGGCCCATGACAAGACCTACCGCAACAATGACAAGTGCATAGAACACAACTGCCAGAACTACTGATAATATAAGTATTGAGCCGATTTTCTTTGCCGGAACATTGATCTCCTCAGCCGCCTGAGGTATTACGTCAAATCCGATAAAGTAAAATGGTGACAGAGCTGCCACTCCGATAATTGCCTTTATGTTCAGACCTGCAGAGCTGCCTGCAAACATCTGTCCGTCCAGGTTATCAACTGTTCCATTGATTACCGATGCAATTATCAACAAAATTCCGGCGCCACCAATAATACATGTGAGTACAGTCTGCAAAATCGCTGCTGTCTTTGCGCCGATAATGTTTATCATCATAATTAAAAATGCCACAACTATCGCCACAATAAGCCATGAAGCATAGATATCAAAGCCTGCTACCGTATACAGATAGCCCTTCAAAAAGCCCGGCCACAGATATGTGATGATTGTTGGGAAAGCGCACGCCTCAAAGCATGCCACACTGACATATCCAAGGATAATCATCCACGTACATATGAATGAACCTGTCGAACCCATTGCCTTGTAGCTGAATACATGCTCGCCACCGCACTGAGGCATGGCTGCTGTCAGCTCCGCGTAGGTCATTCCCACGAAAAA
>OBJO01000952.1_pt1 | contig 11400 bp, 10 predicted proteins | sample 1481741 | NCBI WGS metagenome assembly OBJO01 (sample SAMN06140803, study PRJEB22556) | human gut metagenome | host: Homo sapiens | place: China: Beijing | collected 2014 | reverse complement strand
GATAAAGACCTTCTTAACATGATTAACAGACTTAATGAGCTTGTGGAGCGTTTCGTGGAGAATGATGAATGTGATGATTATGAAGCATTCAACGAACTTAATTCATTCCGTGAGCAGATTATTGAGATTATGGAAGTTATAACAGCTTATGTAGACAGATTAAGAATATATGAGCATGTACTTAACAGAGTTGAGTACAGATTTAACGATGGTGAACTTGATTACGACTACTATAATACCTATATGACTAATGAGATTATGCATTATATATTGTCTGATAAGGATAATGTTGTTATTAATGGCAAGATTTCAGAGATAGTAGGACAGCTTCCTGTAAGAATGTTAAAGGATAGATTCTTTGAACATATCAGGGATGCATTTACTCTGTATCATGGTGCAGGAAAGGATTCGATAGATGATTTCTATTACACATTAAGTACTAGTGCCATGCTCTCAGGTGAGGCGGGATTTGATAAATTTCCTGATGTCTATGATATATATAACACACTTGCAGGGGCTGACTACAAAAATATTGATAAAGACGAATATGTAAGACTAAAGGGCGCACTTGATATTGCAACTGAGAAGATGACAGATTATGCAGATGTATATGTGCTTCTTACACAGGTTGTTAATGATGCGCTCACTATAGTTCTTACCAGAAGAAATACACTTGACAGAATAGAAGAGATAGAGAATGCCAAGAATGTTTTAAGTAAGACGAGAAATGCTTATATTACAGGTGAGAGATTTTCTGAAAGATTCTTTCCCTTTGTAATTTCGCCTGCTATATAACCTAAATTCTTCAATGTATCAAACCTCGTTTATTTTAAATTCAACTTATCCAACGCATCACAGAAATCAAATGTAGCATAGTAATCCTTGATTGTCTCTGCTCGTCTGATCATCTGGACACTGCCGTCTTCCTTAAGAAGAAGTTCTGCTGATCTTAACTTTCCATTATACTGGTATCCCATAGAGAAACCGTGTGCTCCTGTATCATGGATAATAAGATAATCACCCATATCAATCTTAGGAAGCATTCTGTCAATTGCGAACTTATCACTGTTCTCACATAAAGAACCTGTAACATCATACTTATGGTCGCAAGGTGCATCTTCCTTACCCGCAACAGTAATATGATGATATGCACCATAGATCGCCGGACGCATAAGGTTAGATGCACATGCATCAACTCCGATGTATTCCTTATAGATATGCTTCTCATGAATTGCCTTAGTTACAAGACAGCCATATGGAGCAAGCATAAATCTTCCAAGCTCTGTATAAATTGCAACATCACCCATTCCAGCCGCACCAAGAACCTCATCATATACCTTATGTACTCCTTCACCGATAACTGCAATATCGTTAGGCTCCTGTTCTGGCTTGTAGGCAACACCAACACCGCCTGAAAGGTTTACAAATTTAATATCTGCTCCAGTCTTGTCTCTTAACTCAACTGCAAGCTCGAATAAAATCTTGGCAAGTGTCGGATAATATTCATTAGATACTGTATTACTTGCAAGGAATGAATGGATACCAAAATGCTTAACCCCCTTGCTCTTTAATATCTTAAATGCTTCAATAATCTGGTCATGTGTCATACCATACTTGGCATCACCAGGATTATCCATAATAGATGTTCCAAGCTGGAAATATCCGCCCGGATTGTAACGGCAGCTCATTGTTTCAGGAAACTTACCGTCTAATATCTTATCAAGAAACTCAATATGAGTAATATCATCAAGATTAATAGTAGCACCTATCTCATTAGCATATGCATACTCTTCCGCAGGAGTATCATTAGATGAGAACATAATCTCTTCCGGCTTATAATCAAGAGCGTAACCCATCATAAGCTCTGCCATAGATGCACAGTCAACACCGCAGCCATAATCCTTTAATATCTTTAAAATATATGGATTAGGAGTAGCCTTCACAGCAAAATACTCTCTATAACCTTTATTCCATGAGAATGCTTCCTTTAATCTCTTAGCGTTCTCTCTGATTCCCTTCTCATCATAGAGATGATAAGGAGTCGGATATGTCTTGTCGATTTCCTTAAGCTGTTCAAGTGTAACAAATGTCTTTTTCTTACTCATTATCTTCCTCGTTTCTGTGCTGAATTTCTAAAAATCTTTCGCAAGCCCACGCACACAGCACCAACGCATAGTCAGGCCACTGTAAGAAATCCTATATTATGCAGAAATATTTGTCAAGTTTTTAGTCGGATACGACTATAAAAAATAAGAAGCCCACATAAGGCTTCTTATTAATCCAGTACCTGAACTGATTATAAATTAATACATCCTTTAAATGCATCAGGTGCAACTTTTACATTACTACCATAATCTGCTTCTTTAAGACTTGTACAATTAATAAACGCTTCGCTTTCAATTGACTTAAGAGACTCTGGAAACTCCACCTTCTCAAGTCGTCTGCAATTTTCAAAAGCATTGAATCCTATTGTCTCAACTCCATCTGGAAAAGCAACTTCCACAATATCATCCCTGTTAGAGAATAAACCTTCTGTTATTCTTGTAAAATCAGACTGGTCAATCTCTTTAAATGTTCTGTTATACAATGTCACTTTAATTCTGTTACTGTTCATAATTTTCCCCTCTTTCCTTGTTAGTTAAGACTACAAATCCAAAAGCTTAAGAACAAGCGGGCTTATCACAGACGCCTGTGCCTGATATATGGACTGTGGATCATTCTTATACACAGAATCATATGACGCATTATTGAGAAAATTCACATTAGCTGTCATAGCATCATATGACAGTTCTTTACCTGAATATATATAACCGGTGCTATTTTCTGCCATATCATTATCAGGTAATTTCCGTCCCACGTCCATATTCTTAATTACATCCGAATCATTGTCTGTAACTACATTATACAATCCTACTGATAATCTGTCATCATTATTAGTAGAAATTGTCCCAATTAATTTACCAGCCTCAGCTGATGTACCCAATGTACTTTTCTTAATTTCAATATCAGGTGCAATGACATTCTGTGCAACACTAAAATCTGTTGTGGATGCACCATCTATTGTCTTTGAATCCCCTGCCAGAGATCCACCTAATATATCATTAATTTTATTTATGTAATTAACAGTTTCATCATATGGAGGCACTCCTCCGTATTTCTGTACAGAACCGCTTCCTGCATTATAAGCAGCAAGTGCAAGAGTTGCATTACCATTATAATTATCCAGAAGTTCTGATAACAGCTGTGCCCCTGCATATATATTCTGTTTTGCATCAAACGGATCAGTAACCCCATAGCTTTCTGATGTAAATGGCATAAGCTGCATAATCCCCTGCGCGCCACATCCTGATACAGCATCCGGGTCAAATCCTGATTCAGCCTTTGCAACAGCTTTAAGAAAATTCTCATTAATTCCAAACTCTTTTGCTGCCCCTGCAAATATGCTTTCAAGCGAATCATCAACGGCTATGTCATTATATATTTTATCGAAATCAGTTCCCGATGTGGCATTAACGCTGTTTCCTGTACTGACAAGATATGCGCTGCCATCTATCGGACTAATATTGTTAACTGTACTCATTATATTTCCTTCTTAAAAATTAGTAATTCATCAATAAAATTATACATACTGTGTGACAGAATATCAATAGCCAAAATAAGTATCAAATACAGCTTTAGCTACATACTGTGCACTTGAGACTCCTGAATATCCACCTTCAAGAATAACACATACCGCTATCTGCGGATTATCATATGGTGCAAATCCTGTAAACCAGCTATGATATTTTTCTGAATCATCATACTGTGCCGAACCTGTCTTTCCTGCCGCTTCATACGAAGAATTCTTCATTGCATAACCGGTTCCTGAAGTAACAACTGCTCTCATGCATTCCGTAAGATATTCAGCCTCTTCTGCTGACATTACTGTATCTATTGCTGAAGGCTGGTTCTTTACAACAACTCTTCCCTCACTGTCACTGATGTTATCGACCATATAAGGTGTCATCATAACCCCGTCATTGGCAACACTTGCTGCAATCATAAGATTATGAAGAGGTGACATCATTGTTTTTCCCTGTCCTATGCCTGTTTCCTGCATTTCACTGACTGACGAATCTTTAGTCACTGACATTGTACTCTTTGAGTACTCGAATCCAACAGGAAGATTAGAATTAAACAGGAAAGTATTACACAGATTAATAAATGAGGTTTTATTAAGCCCGGCACCAATCGTAGAAAATGCAGAATTACACGAATTAGCAAATGCTTTTCTTAAATCCTCATATCCATGTGCCGTATGGTCAAAACATGCAATAGTCGTTCCACCTGATATATATGCCTGTCCATCACAGTTATATGAATAATTATAATAATCATTCTGATTCTGCCTTATATATGCAAGCGCTGTAATTATCTTGAATGTTGAACCCGGAGGATACAATCCCTGTGTAGCCCTGTTTAAAAGTACCGAATCAGAGCTGTCATAAGTAAGCCATTCATCATAATCGGTATTTACTGCATTTGCATCAAATGTTGGATTAGATACCATTGCAAGAACCTTACCCGTAGATGGTTCCATTGCTATAACTGCGCCTTTATTATTACCAAGTGCCTTATATGCTGCCTGAGTAAGCTCTAAATCAAGTGTTGTTGTGACATTATGTCCCTTTGCCTTACCTCCTGATATATCATTTCCAATCTGGTCAAGCACATTGTCAGTTTCCTTAAGAAGATAGAAATTCTGTGACTGTTCAAGTCCTGTTTTCATTCCGGTAAGAGAAGTGAATCCAACAGAATGACAGAACAAATCATCAAATGGATAATATCTTTTTTCATTGCCATCTTCATCAAGCAGCGTTGTCGCAAGTACAGTTCCATCATCTGACAGAATATCTCCTCTTATAACCTTTGCTTCCTGACTGTCAACTCTTTTATTATATGGATTATTAACAACCTTGCCGGCATCCTTTATATTGAATACGCACAGATAAACAATTGTAGCCATAAAAAGTCCTACAAAAAAGAATGCTATTATATTAGTTTCCTTATTTCTTAAATCCTTCTTTTCATTATCTACTATATCGTTCTGTGCCTTTTTGTTTTTTCTTTGTCTGACCTGCTTTTCGTTTTCTGCCATCTTTCCTGTCACCTTCATCCTGTCTCATAGTATACATTCCATTTATTAATGCAAACATTATCAGTGAGCTTAATATTGAGCTTCCTCCGTAACTTACAAAAGGAAGTGTAACGCCTGTCATTGGTATGAACTTAATCGCACCTCCGACAGTTAAGAACACCTGAACCCCATATGTAACACCAAGTCCTACTGCCACAAGACGATAAAAAAGAGTCTTACATCTTGAAGCTATATTCATCATAAGAATAAGATTATTAAGACACACCAGAAATAGGGCTATCGAAAATATAAGTCCAAATTCTTCAGATATAGCAGAAAACATAAAATCTTTCTCTGCCACAGGTATCTTATCAGGCATACCCTGACACAGTCCATAACCAAACCATGACCCCATTCCTATTGCAAAAAGAGACTGACATATCTGATATCCGCTTGTATCAATATATTCCCACGGATTACGCCATACAATAACTCTCGCTCTCACATGTGCAAAAAGCTTATATGCAATAACAGATGCACCTGCTCCGGCAATCAGTCCTGCCCCGGCATAGACCAGTTTTCTTGTTGCTATATAAAGCATTGCAATATACACCAAAAAGAATATAAGCGCAGCACCAAGGTCAGTTGAAAGCACAAGAATAATAACATGAAGTGCTGCAAACGCTGTAACAATACATGTCTGTTTAAATGTCGTTGACTTATTAAACATCGAAGCAACAAACATAACATACAAAATCTTAACAAACTCTGCCGGCTGTACAGAAAACGCGCCAATACTTAAAGTAAGATTTGCACCATATACCTTGCTTCCTAACAAAACAGCACATAAAAGCACAAGCCCTGTGATACAATATATCCATCCAAAATTTCTAAAGCTTTTAACTGTCTTTAAAAGCCATGGAACCATAAACATTATTACCGTTCCAAGCACAGCAATTACGAACTGTTTTACACATTTGTCAAAATTAAGCCTTGCAATCATGATAAAGCCTACCGCCATGAGCATGCACATATTATTGACAAGAAGCCTTGAAGCCTTTGGATACAATATATAATAAAATGCTATGAATATTATAAGATATATAAGCTGCACAAAATAAAAACCTATATACTTCACATCCTGCTTCATTATATACAATACATAATATCCAAGAAAATGTATCGCAAATATTATAATATACTGCTGGACATATATTCCTTTTCTCTTTTCTTCCTTATGGATTATTGCTCCTCTGTAAGCAGAAAGAACATAAAACGCCATCAGAAACGCAAATATGTATTTTGTAAGTTCAATAAAAACTGACTGCATAGCAATCTCCTTTATTCAAGTCACTTAATCTTAGTCGATTGCCTGATGAAAATGCCCTGTAGTACCACCACACACTCCATCAGTCATAACTAATTGTATATCATCTGCTGCTCTTTCGTCAAATTCATAACGAATCACACAATTCATGGATTCTTCGGGATTTTCTTTTGTAAGATTGAGTTTTTCTCCATTCATTACAGAATAGCAGAATTCACACATGCTTTCCACTGTATAACTGCTGCCCTTTGGTCCAGTAATATTAATGCTGCCCCAGCTTCCGTCACATCTTCCGTAAGTTCTTCTCACACACTGTTCAGATACCATAAGAGGCACATCCCCATATACAACAAGTTCCGTGTCACTTCCAATTACAGGCTTCATCTCCTTATCTGTAAGTTCAAGTGGCAGTGTCATTCTGTCAAGAATAACCCCGGCATTACTGCACAGCCTTCTTAATTCATCTTTTGCAAATGTATTAAATATATATATGCTGCTGTCTGTAATAATATGCACCTTGTCAGATAATTTCTTCCAATTGTCACTTCCAAGAAAACCAATCTGCTCAATATTACGGCATACAAACCTGTCTATGCCACAGTCAGAAGCCTTCTCACACAAGCACTTAAACTTATCATATTTTTCTGCCTTAAGAATATGTGGAAGGAACATATATACATATATTTCATGTGACTGACAGTGCTTTACAGCCTCTTTTAATGAATTCTCATCATTCATATAAAACATCTTATAATCAAGATAAATGCTTTCAACACCTGAAACAGATGCTGCTTCCTTTACCTGCTTTATATCATGAAGGTATGCAGCTTTTCTTACCTGATAATTATTATCATCAGCTTCTTTCTTGTCGTCAGTCTCTGCACATTCAGGCTTATTATAAGTTCTAACAAGACCGTGTTTTAAATGTGTTTCAAGCTGTTCAAGTACATTTCTTCTTAATTCCTTAATCCAGCCGACAGGCACAAACATACCATCATCAAGCTGCACTTCTGCATCTTCCACCACAAAACATGTATCACCGGTTTTTTTAAGATTCTTAACAAGCTCCTCCTCTGAGGCCGGACGATTCTGTGCTTCGGTAACTATCTCTCCTGTACATGTCTTTTCAATTCCATCATACATTACTGTAAGTGAAATATTTTCATTCTTTCTTACAATAAGCTTCATATCTACATGAAGCTTAGGTGTTGTTCCGACATAATTATCCTCTACATATGCCTTAATCTTAGCATTATTCATTCTGTTGACAATTCTTCCCTCATACAGCGGGTATTTCTTAGGAAGATTGACAACAAAGGTCTGTCCTGCTGCAACATCAGCACCGCTCTCAAAGGAATGTTCCTTATCAATCTCAAAGACATCACCTCTGTTTACATTCTTTAATGCCTTAAATGTAATTCTTCCTGCCTTGTTAGATACAACCTTAAGACACTCCGTTCCCATATGGTTTGGACGTCCAAGTGACATCATCTTCTTTCCCTTGACACTGTCATAATAGCCTGATGTAAATGCACCTCTGTTATATATATCTGAAAGGTCATCAATATCCTGCTTATCTACCCTGAAGCCTTTTCGCCCCTTTTCAAGATACATATCAACATATTTGCGGTAAATATGTGTTACCATAGCAGCATATGTGACATTCTTCATACGGCCTTCAATTTTCAGAGAATACACTCCGCTTTCTATAACATCAGGAAGTATCTGTAATGCACACATATCCTTAGGGCTTAATGCGTAACTGTTGTTTCTGTTATTAATCTTTTCGCCGTTATCATACACATCATAAGGCATCCTGCACGGCTGGGCACACCTTCCCCTGTTGCCGCTTCTTCCTCCGTTAAAGCTTGAAAGCAGGCATTGCCCCGAATAACAGTAACATAATGCTCCATGCACAAAGCTTTCTATCTCCACATCTAATCTCTCATGAAACTGCTTTATTTCCTGCAGATTCATCTCTCTTGAAGTGACTATTCTTGTTGCACCAAGTTCCTTTAAAAGCCTGCTGCCGTACACTCCGGTCTGTGTCATCTGTGTGCTTGCATGTATATCCATATCAGGAAAATGTTTTCTTATAAGGTTAAATACACCCATATCCTGTACAATCACTGCATCAAGACCTGCCTCATAGAACGGTATAAGATATTCTATAAGACTGTTCTCTATCTCTCTTGACTTTAGAAGAGTGTTAACTGTCAGGTAAACCTTTCTTCCGAATAAATGTGCATATTCAATAGCACAGATAAGCTCTTCGTCATTAAAATTATTGGCAAATGCCCTTGCTCCGAACATATTGCCTCCAAGATATATGGCATCTGCCCCTGCCGCAACAACAGCCTTCATAATATCAAGTGAACCTGCTGGTGCTAAAACCTCCACCTGTGTTTTTCTCTTATCAACATTCATAGTTGTAACCGCTTTTAAATTAAATGGCTGCTGCAAATGCATTTGCAACAGCCGTTATTATTAATACCAGATAATCTTATGTAAATCACTTCTTAGAGTCATTCAGTTCTGTCTCTAACTTGACAATATTCTTCTGATACTTGTTAATCTCACTCTTTAATTCCTTAATCTCTTTTGCTGAACTTTCTGCCTTAATCTGTGCTGCAATAAGCTCATGCTTAAGGTCGTATATTTCCTTATCCTTGTTCTCAATATCTAATGAAAGACTGTCTGCCATCTTCTTAGCCTTGAAGTAATCATCTGCAATATTAAGATACATCATATCAGTTCTGAGCTCTGCTGACATTCGTCTGTAACTCTCTTCTTTATTAAATTCAGTTATCTTGTTATTAATGTATGATGCAACTCTCTGAAGATACTCCTCACTTTCATATCACCAAGCTTGATTACCTTACCTCCAAGAATTACTTCTGCTGTATTCTTTGATGACATAAGTCCCCTCCATATATGTAGAAATAAACATATTAAGTATATAATAAATACACTTACTATTCAACTCATAAAACACATTCTTTAGAATATTTTATGTTATTTTTGTTTAAATGGCCTGCCAAGATTATCATAAGCTGCTTTAGTTGCAACTCTTCCTCTTGGAGTTCTGTTAATATACCCGTTCTGTATAAGATATGGCTCATAAACATCTTCAAGAGTTCCTGAATCCTCGCCTATTGAAGCTGCCAGTGTCTCAATACCGACAGGTCCGCCATCAAACTTATCAACTATTGTAGTAAGTATAACACGATCGTTACGGTCCAATCCATCTCTGTCAACATCTAACAGATTAAGTGCATAATCAGCAACATCCTTATTAATATGTCCGTTATATTTAACCTGTGCAAAATCTCGCACTCTCTTTAAAAGCCTGTTGGCAAGTCTCGGTGTTCCTCTTGATCTTCTTGCAAGCTCATGCGCTCCGTCTGAATCAATATCAACATTAAGCACATTGGCTGAACGGATAATGATTTTCTCAAGCTCCGGAACTGTATAGAATTCCATATGGCTTACTACACCGAATCTGTCTCTTAAAGGTGCTGATAAAAGCCCTGCTCTTGTTGTTGCACCTATCAGAGTGAACTGCGGCAGGTCAAGTCTTATAGACCTTGCTGTTGCACCCTTTCCAATCATAATATCAATCTTATAATCCTCCATTGCCGGATACAGCACTTCTTCTACCTGTCTGTTAAGTCTGTGAATCTCATCAACAAAGAGAATATCACCCTCACTCAAGTTGTTAAGTATAGCTGCCATATCTCCCGGCTTCTCGATTGCAGGACCGGATGTAACCTTGATATTAACCCCCATTTCATTAGCAATAATTCCTGCCAGAGTTGTCTTTCCAAGTCCCGGAGGTCCATAGAAAAGCACATGGTCAAGTGCCTCTCCTCTTTCCTTTGCTGCCTCAATATATACTTTAAGATTACTCTTAACCTTATTCTGTCCAACATAGTCATCGAGAGATAATGGTCTTAAGGAATTCTCAATACCATAATCTTCTTCAGTTATCTGTGTTGATATAATCCTCTTTTCCATATAGACCCTCATTTCTTAAATACTATTCTGTTCTAGAATTTAGCCAGCTTCTTTAACGCTTCCTTAAGAACCGTCTCAGAATCCTTATTCTCTATATCTTCCACTTCCTTGACAGCAACAAGTGCATCTTTGCTTGAATATCCAAGTGATACAAGTGCCTCAACAGCGTCATTTCTTATCATCATGACATTACTTACATTACTGTTATTGTCTGCCTTTTTATTCTTAGAAAGTGCTGATTCAAATACTTCATCAAGCTTTAACTTATCTTTAAGCTCAATTATAATCTTCTGTGCTGTTTTAGGTCCGATACCAGGAAGTGCCTTGATTGCTGCCACATCATCAGCAAGAACTGCAAATCTTAAATCATCTGCTGTGATATTAGATAATGCACCAAGCGCTGCCTTAGGGCCAATACCATTGACGCAGATAAGCATTTTAAACATGCTTAAATCATCTCTTGTAAGGAATCCGAACAGACTGCATTCATCTTCCTTGACATTCATATATGTATATATCTTAACCTCACTGCCAACTGATGGAAGCTCACCAATAACTGAACCCGGAACATATATATTATATCCAATTCCATTGGCTTCCACAACGATTACATCTGGCAGGATTTCGGCAAGCTCACCTTTAATGTATGAAATCATTCTCTACCCCCAAGACAGTAATTGATAAACTGCTGTGCTGTTCTTCCTGATATTCCACCATGTGAAAGTTCCCACTTGTTAGCCTCTGCCATAAGCTCTTCATCTGTCATCTTAACATTGTTCTTCCTTGCAAGGCCAATAACAATATCAAAGAATTCTTTCTGTGATGGCTTAGAGTAGCTTATCTGGCATCCAAATCTGTTCACTAATGAAAGCTTCTCTTCAATAGTATCAGATCTGTGAAGACCGTTATTGCTCTCCATATCATTTACACCAATTAACAA
>OBJO01000947.1_pt1 | contig 11484 bp, 13 predicted proteins | sample 1481741 | NCBI WGS metagenome assembly OBJO01 (sample SAMN06140803, study PRJEB22556) | human gut metagenome | host: Homo sapiens | place: China: Beijing | collected 2014 | reverse complement strand
AACAAGTTCATTAGGAAGGAGGGAAGAATTTGAGAGAACCCTACGACAGAGTATTTATTTCGTTTGGTCCATTTACTATTTATTGGTATGCCATTTTCATAGTGTTTGGGATCATAATCGGATATTTTGTTGCTAATAGAAGAGCAAAGCGTGCGGCATTGCCTGAGGATACAATTGTTGATCTGTTGTTATATGGATTGCCAGTTTCTATTATATCGGCCAGATTATACTATGTACTTTTTGAATTACCTTTGTACATTGATGATCCTTTAAGTATCTTAAAAATTTGGGAAGGTGGTCTAGCAATACATGGTGGATTAATTGGTGCTGTATTGACAGGGGTTATTTATTGCAAGAAGAAAAATCTTTCTTTTTGGAATGTTGCTGACGTAGTTGCTCCCAGTATAGTAATTGGACAAATCATTGGACGATGGGGAAATTTTATGAATCAAGAGGCCTATGGAGAAATTGTAGACATAGAGTTCCTGCAATCTCTGAAACTCCCATCTTTCATAATTGATCAAATGTATATTGATGGGGCCTACCATCATCCGACTTTTTTATATGAGTCTTTATGGAATATAGGAGTACTCATTATTTTGCTTCTGGTGTCTAGAAATAGAATGTTCTTTGGGCAAATATTTTTAATTTATGTTTCACTATATTCCGTCGGGAGATTCTGGATTGAAGGATTACGGACCGACAGTTTAATGCTAACAGCAAACTTGAGAATGGCTCAAGTCCTGTCCATAGTCCTATTAATTGGCTCTATATTAACTTACATCTATCTCAAAAAATCTAAGGAGGAAGATTTACATGGAAGCATTACTTAATCTCTTACCACTACTATTACTACTAATTTGCCCTATCTCAATGATGTTTATGCATAAAGGGCACGGACATGCTGGGCATCATCATATGCATGGAGACTTTTTGACAGATACATTAGTACACATTTTCTACACAAGTTTTTTTATCATTATATTAAAAGGAGTGATCTAATATAAATATTAATTTAATGAAAAAAAGCATGCTATTTCTATTATTTTTTGTCTTTGCTTTATCCCTCGCGATTACATTGACAATCAACTTCCCTGGTTTGCTCAAAATCAATTTATTCTTTCAAAGCGATATAAATTTTCAAAACTGGAGTAGATCTCAAGTTAATCAAGATTTTAAAAATTTAATGGGCTATTTAAATAATCCTTTTCAAAAAGAATTGGTTTTTGATAATCTATACGTCTCAGATCGCGGTATAAACCATTTTAAAGATGTTAAATTTTTGTTCCAGCTTAACTATTCATTGCTTCTTTCTACGAGTAGCGTTCTTTTATACCTAAACAGGAAAAAATTAGTAACGCGTGATCAAGTCAGAGAAATCACTAGTTTAATCAAGTGGATGATAATATCAGTCTGTGTAATGGCACTTCTGTTTTTTGATAAAGCATTTGTGCTTTTTCATCAAGTATTTTTTGACAATGATGATTGGATGTTTGACTATCGTACAGATCCAATTATCAGTTTTTTACCGGAAACATTTTTCTTTTTATGCTTTTTATTAATTGTAACTATAAGTGTTTCTACTTTGACAACAATTCATCATTTGTTTAATAAAGAAGAACGTACTTTATGAATAGCCTAAGGAGGGATGGTTTTGGTCGAACGCAAAATACAGGTATCGAATTCAGAGTTAGATGTTTTAAAGTTTATCTGGAGATATGAACCGGTAACATGTGGTTTAATAACACATGGAATGCAAGAGCGTAATGGTTGGCATCCCTCCACAACAAAAACGTTAATAAGAAGGTTGTTAGATAAAAATGTGATCACGTTTAACACTTCAAAAAACCAAAGATACTACACTTCACTGATTAAGAAGCAAGAATTTTTAGAAACCGAAATACAAAGGTTACTTTCTGGAATGGATGAAGGTTGTATCTCAGAAGTAAGCTACTATTTAAACGGATTGGTTAAACGTTCTGACACGGAGGAATTCAATGATTTCAAAATATAATCTTTATGGAATGACTTGTGCAGTTTGCGCAACAACAATAGAGAAAAAAATTCATGAGTTGGATGGAGTATATTTCGCTAAAGTTAACTTAACAACTGAGGTTCTAAAATTGGAATATGATGAAGGTGTTTTGTCTAATCATACAGTTATAACAGCTATTCAAGACATTGGTTATGACGCTGAGATTCGAAAAAAAACTGAGATAAAGGTATTTGGAATAAGTGGAATGACTTGTGTGTCCTGCGCTAACAAAATTGAAAATGTAGTTAAATCAATGACTTATGTCAAATATGCCAACGTAAATTTTGAAGCAGAAAAACTCTCGGTAATATCAACTGACCCTTCAGCGGTTGCAAAAATAAGTGATGTTGTCAAAACTCTTGGATATCAGCTATATGCTCTTTCTGAAGAGGAGGAACAAGTAATTTATAAAACAAAAGAACAAGAGCAACAGAAGCTAAGGCGAAGATTTATCACGTCAATGCTATTTACAATTCCTGTTCTATATGTTGCTAGTGCAAATATACTTGAGTTACCCCTATTTGAAATAATTGATTCTACGACAAACCCTAGTTTTTTTTCGCTGACGCAATTGATATTTACCACTCCGGTTATATTGGCCAATAAAGACTATTATAAAACTGGATTTTCCGCACTCATGAAAAAACATCCGAATATGGATACATTAATTGCTTTAGGTACAAGTATTGCTTTTTTATACGGCACCTTTGCAACAATACAGATTATATTCGGAAATTATCTCTATACAAAAGAGCTCTACTTTGGAGCATCAGCAGTGATATTAACGTTAATCAGACTAGAGAAATACCTAGAGTTGGTGACGAAAGATAAGACATCTGAAGCAATACAAAAATTAATGAGGATGACTCCCAAAACAGCGAAAACTATCAGACATAATAAGGAACAGACTGTTCCTATTGAATCAGTTTTAGTAGGAGATGTGATCATAGCAAAACCAGGAGAGCGTTTGCCACTGGATGGTATTGTAATAAGTGGTAAGTCTTTAGTTGATGAATCTATGCCTACAGGTGAAAATCTTCCTGTTGAAAAGAAAGCTAATGACCGAGTAATAGGACCCAGTAAAAATAAAAATGGCGTAATAAGATATGAAACAACTCATATTGGTAAAGACACCACTTTAGCTCAAATAAGCAAACTAGTGGATGATGCACAATCTTCGAAAGCTCCAATCGAAAAACTGGCTGATATCATTTCAAGTTACTTTGTATATATCATTATTCTAGTTGCGATTGGATCTAGTCTACTTTGGGTGCTATCTGGACAAAGTATTTCGTTTTCATTCTCAGTCTTAATTTCAGTTTTAGTTATAACATGTCCTTGTGCATTCGGTTTAGCTACACGGACAGCTATTATGGTCGGTATGGGAAAAGGCGCTGAAAATGGTATTTTAATTAAAAGTGGTGAAGCTTTAGAAACAACTCATCACGTAAAAACAATATTATTCGATAAAACTGGTACGATTACAAAAGGAAAACCTGTGGTAACAGATATAATACTTGCAGAAAATATGGATAGAAACTTTCTCTTGTTTTTAGCGGCCTCTGCTGAAAAAGCATCCGAGCATCCGCTTGGGGAGGCAATTGTAAAAGAAGCCGAAATCGTGGGGATTGATCTGGTTGAACCTAGTATATTCGAATCTTTCTCTGGATTGGGCATTAATGCTATATTGAAAGGTACCGAAGTAAGTTTAGGAAATGAAGAGTTCTTTAAGCAGTTGAATATAGACATTAGTAAATTTAAGTTAATTTCAGATAATTTAGCATCTAAAGGAAAGACACCAGTGTATATTGCAAATGATCGTATCTTTCTCGGAATAATTGCGATTGAAGACACTATAAAGCCAGCAAGTGCATTAGCAATTCAAAAGTTGAATAAACTTGGCCTCAATGTGGTTATGCTCACGGGTGATAATAAACTTACTGCACAGGCAATAGCTAATCAAGTTGGGATCACCAACGTTATTAGTGAGGTATTACCTCAAGAAAAGGCCTATTATGTTAAAATGTTGCAGTCAAAAGAACATAGGGTTGCAATGGTAGGTAATGGGATAAACGATGCACTTGCCCTCGCTCAAGCGGATATAGGTTTTGTGATGGGTTCTGGTACTGATATAGCGATGGAATCTGCGGATATAATATTGATGAACGACGATCTGCAATTGCTAATGTCCACGATTGATTTAAGCAAAAAAACAATTTGGAATATAAAGTCAAATTTGTACTGGGCATTTGCTTATAACATGTTAAGTGTTCCAATAGCGATGGGTGTTTTGAACATTTTTGGGGGGCCTTTATTAAGCCCGTTAATTGCAGGCGTTGCTATGAGTTTTAGCTCAATAACAGTACTTTTAAATTCACTTCGCTTAAAAAACTTCAAAGTCAAATAGGAAAGGTGATTGTCTTATGACTGAACATTTACAGACCTTATTTATTAGTGGAATGGCTTGTCTAGGATGCGCCGGAGAAATTAAGTATGCATTAGAAAAGAATCCCTCAATTTCTGTTAGGAAAGTAAATCTCGAAGAAGGTTTAGTAACTATTGCAACAAAGACAGATTTATCAATTAGCGTTATTAATCAATTGTTGAAAAATACGAATTATAAGGCATTATAAGTTTGGTGAATCATCACATTAAATATGTGAATTCTTATGGTAAGAAAGTTCCTCTATATTCTACTTTTTTCAAATTGAGATATATAGAAAAACCAGTTTTTTAAATTTATTCACTGCTTTTTGTGCATAAGTATATGTTGAATCCAATGGACGGATTTCTGAGAGGCATTTCATGTTTTTTTGAACTCAAAAATCCTTTGGAATCCCAATGTAGGTTTTTGGTATTAGTTGAAATGGATTTTCACTTGGTAGTAGAGGAGGGTAGAGAGGATTGTGAAATTCTTATGTAGAACAATTATTTATTTGAATAGGAGGAAGAACTATCCAAAATAGCAGTTCTAAACTTATATTTCATATTAGGATGCTTATCGAATATCATCATAGCACTTCTACCTGTTAGGATATTCATGAAACTCGAAACCTATGTTTTGGGCGCGATACTTAGCGATATATGTACATGATATGCAATCATACACTAAACAAATCAATCTGTATCTATCCTATATTTAAAAGCTCTAAAACAAACTCTATACATGGTTTCTCCATAAATTTTCCTTATGATACTTGTAAGACAATTCTTAAAAGATTGATTAGATTAGTAAATCCAATATAGGCGACTTTTTTAAGAAAGAAGGAATTTTATGATGAAATATTTGCAAATAGTGGTTATTGACGGAATGAATTGCTCAAGGTGTGCATCAAAAGTAAGAAATGCTTTGGAAGCAGAGCCAACAGTCAGTGTAAAAATAGTTGATTTGGCTAGAGGTACAGTTACTTTCGATGCTGATTCAAAATTAACTTTAACATTCTTAAATCAACTACTAAAAAATACAAAGTATACTGTAACTAGGGATATATCTATATAAGTATAAGTATATGTGGGGGAATCAACACAAAATCTCCACATATTTTTTTTATGGTAACTACATAATAGATATGGGAGATGATGGGTTGAAGAATAATAAATATATTTGGTTAGCAGCAACAATATCAATGTTGACCCTAGGCGGTGTTTTCATATTGATTCAACAGCAGAACAAGGAGGAGCATGCTGAAGTTGTCTTTCAAGAAGAACAACGACAAATCTCAAGTAGAATGTCCAATATGATGGGGGATAATCAAGAAGCTGATTTGAAAGTAGTACACCAAACGGAGAGACAACTATTGATTCCCCCTGTTCTTAAACCATCTTCAAAAAGCAAAGAAAATGTGATATATGATATAGTTGCTCAAAACGGAGAAGTTCAAATAATGGATGGAGAAAAAACTGAAACATTAGGCTATAACGGGGATTTTTTAGGACCAGTTATTAGACTGAAAAAAGGTCAAAAAGTTACTATCAATACAAACAATAATCTTGATGCTAGCACATCTTTTCATTGGCACGGTTTGAAAGTAGCTTCTGATGCAGATGGAGGTCCACATCAGATTATAGAAGCAGGACAGAAAAAAAGTGTAACATTCGAGGTTGATCAAGAAGCTTCTACACTCTGGTTTCATCCCCATCCGGAAGGAGAAACAGCATCTCAAGTTTATAAGGGTTTAGCAGGTTTGATGTATATTGATGATGACAACTCAAAATCATTAGATTTACCTTCCAAATATGGTGTCGACGACATTCCCTTGATTGTGCAAGATAAATCTTTCAGCTCCACTAATCAAATTAACTATGAAAATGATTTTAACTCTGATGGAACAAAAGGGGAGACGTTGCTTACTAATGGCACTATCAATCCATATATTGAGATAAAAAACCGATGGATGAGGTATAGAATTGTTAATGGATCTAATTCAAGAAACTTCACTTTTACTTTGGATAAAGATGAATCATTCTACCAAATTGCTACAGATGGTGGTTTTCTGAATACTTCTGTTAAACTTAGTAAACTACTTTTAGCCCCCGGGGAAAGGGCAGAAATATTAGTGGATACTCAGAATTATAAAAAAGGTGAGGTAATTCATTTACTAGCAAATAATTTGGTTGCCTTGACAATGAGAATTGAGAATACGATAGAAAACAAAGAGTTTACTCCCTCTGATAGTCTAAATACTATTAGTACTTTAGATGAAAAGAAATTGGAAGATTTAGCAAGACAAAGTATTAATTTAAGAGGAATGTCTCACATGGTAAACATCAACAATAAGCAATTTGATATGGAAAGAATAGATTTATATAAAAAATTAGGTACTCAAGAGATTTGGGAAGTTAACAATATTAGTAGTATGATGGGAGGCATGATTCATCCGTTCCATATCCATGGTGTTCAGTTTCAAATTTTATCTAGAGATGGAAATCAGCCCGCACTAAACGAGCAAGGATGGAAAGATACTGTGCTGGTAAATCCGGATGAAACAGTAGAACTTCTTGTGAAATTCGACCGTGAAGGTATTTTCATGTATCATTGTCATATATTAGAACATGAAGAGTATGGAATGATGGGACAAATGGAAATTAAATAGAAAATAATTTAAGAAGGATGATTGTCTATGAAAATTCTTATTGTGGACGATGAAGAAAAAATATTAGAAATTATTGATGCCTATCTAGTTGCTAATCATTATTCAGTTTATAAAGCAATAAGTGGCGCAATGGCATTGGAAAAGTTCGAGAAAAATAATCCTGATTTAGTTGTGTTAGATTTAATGCTTCCGGATACTGATGGATTGACTGTGTGTAGAAAAATCAGAGAAGTATCAAATGTACCAATTATAATGTTAACAGCTAAGTCTGATGAGGATGATATTCTTACTGGTCTCAAGTTAGGTGCCGATGACTATATGATTAAACCATTTAGTCCCAAAGAATTAGTTGCGAGAATACAAACTGTATTGCGCAGAACTGAGACCTTATCAAATCCTAATAAGCTTTCTTCAAGTAATGGGGAATTGATAGTATATCCTGAAAGTCGCCAAGTTTATCTACATCAAGTGGAATTAAACCTCACAACAACTGAATTTGATATTCTACACGCCCTAATATCCACACCTAATAAAGTCTTTTCTCGTAGTGATTTGATAGAGAAAGTTAAGGGAATAGAATTTGATGGACTAGATAGGAGCATCGATTCTCATATAAAAAACTTAAGACATAAAATTGAGAATGATGCTAAATCACCTATGTATATTTTGACAGTCCATGGTACAGGATATAGATTTGGTAGCCACTAATGAGAAAAAGAACGATAAAAACTCAATTAGTTCTTTCCTTTTTAGCAATCGCAACATTAATAATAGGATCGATTAGTTTAGTCGCATTAAGTTTGACGAACAATCATTTTAGTAAATACGTAGAAGAGCGACAAGAAGATTTGTTGAATCAGTATGTATATACAATTGATTTATTGTGGTTAAATAGTGGAGAAACATGGAACAGCGAGGAACTTGCAGCACTTTCTGAGAAAGCATTAGAAAATAATATTTATTTTTCTATAGAAGACGAACAAGGCAACATGGTTTGGGAACTTAAAGGAAAAAATTTGAAGTCAGCACAGGACAAACTGAAAAAAAATGCCTTGAAAGTTTCCGAGAAAAAAAGTGTGAAACTAGACGAAACAATAGAAGCGAAAAAGAAGTTAATTAATGATGGAAACGAGTTTGGAAAAGTAACGTTTTATTATTTCGGACCTTTTGCTTATACTGAGCACGATGCCTTGTTTATCTCTAGTATGAAACAAAGTTTAATGTATGTTGCTATTGCAGCTCTTCTTGTATCATTTATACTTGCTTCGTGGATCTCTGCTAGATTAGGATTACCACTAAAGCATGTAAGCGACTTTACACATAAATTAACCCGTGGGGAATATGCTGATAAAATCCCACAAGAAACTTCAATTATTGAAATTAATTCCTTGATTGATTCCCTAAATGATTTAAGTAGTCAGTTGGAGAAACAGCATGGACTTCGAAAAAGATTAACTACTGATATTTCACATGAATTAAGAACTCCATTAGCTACCCTTAAAGGCAATGTGGAAGGAATGATTGACGGAGTCTGGAAAATAACTCCCGAGCGCCTACAATCTTGTTATGATGAAATAGATCGTCTAACTCGTTTAATTGGAAATATAGAAGTAATCAACAAAATTGAAGCAAAATATGATTATTTAAATAAAACTGAGTTTAACATATATAAGTTGATTGAATCCGTTATTGAAAATTTCGCCAGCAAAATTGAGTCAAAAAACCTTCATGTTGAAATCCAAGGGGATAACATAAATATATCTGCAGATAAAGATAAAATGAACCAAGTTGTTATCAATCTTTTGAATAATGCTATTAAATTTACGCAAAAGGAGGGAACCATTAAGTTTTCTATAAGTAAAAATAAAGACCATGTTCTTTTAATTGTTGAAGACAACGGCATTGGTATAGAAAAAGATCAGCAACTTTATATTTTTGATAGATTTTATATGGCTGACCCCTCCAGAAGTAGAGCTTTAGGGGGGCAAGGTATCGGATTAGCTATTGTAAAGAGCGTTATTGAAGCGCATAAAGGTAGTATAACTGTAAAAAGTAAATTAGGTCTAGGAACTAAATTTGTTATAAAGTTACCATTTCAATAAAGGAGGAGAGTTATTTGTTTCAAAAACAGATAAAAATTGCTAAACTAGTATGTGAATGTTGGGCAAAAAAAATATTTTTTCAACTGATTTCGATAGATAGTGTCGAAAAAGTTCATTTAGATATCTTATCAAATTCTGTAGTAATCTTTTCTAAGAAGGACTTATCAATAGCTACAATTAAAAAAGAAGTTTTTGGATTACAAATTTATGAGATGACCTAAATGTGATTAATTAAAGGAGGATGAAGACAGTGAAAAAGATGACAAAATTAGTATTTGCAAGTCTTGGAATTATTGTATTTTTAGGAGCGTGTAGCAATCAAAGTGAATCGAATAATTCTAAAAGCACAAACGAGGAATCGACTTCTACAGCGTCTAGTGAAATGAATAGTATGGAGGGAATGAATCACGAAGGTATGGTTCCTTCTTCAATGAAAGATGCTGCGAACCCTAAATTCCCGGTGGGAAGTAATGTTATACTGCTAGGCGATCATATGGAAGGGATGAAAGGTGCAAATGCTCAAGTTGTAGGGGCCTTTGATACTACAATGTATGAAGTAAGCTATGAGCCAAAAACTGGGGGACCAATGGTTAACAATCATCGATGGGTAGTACAAGAAGAGTTAAAAGATACTGAGACTGTAGCAAATGAGGGCGATACTGTTATCTTGAATGCCGATCACATGGATGGGATGATGGGAGCTGAAGCAAAAGTAGATAAATCTATTACAGGAACTGTTTACGTTGTTAATTACACTCCAACCGATGGTCAAGAAGAAGTTAAGAATCATATGTGGGTAACTGAAGATGAGATGGAATATGACGAAAATAATGAGTAATTTTATATACTAAACCAATAAGCTGGTACATGGCCTTCGTATTCTCAACATGAGGAATATGAGCTCTTTGTTAATAAGGACTGATGAGTTGTGCAAAATCAAATCTGGGTCAGAACGAACCTCATTCTGGCTCAGATTTTTGGCTCTTCGACATTTAGTGCTGGTAGAGAGACAACTGAAAATTTAGTCATAACCAGTTAGGCAGAGTGCTTAACTGGTTTTTGTTTTACTTGGAAGATCAAGCCTTGAATGAGATAAATTCTTGCTCGAAAGTTGTGGAAATTTCGATAGCCGTAGGCTACTCGTTTTATCACTTTTATCTTATTATTTGTTCTTTCCAATGCACCATTACTATACCTGGGTTTTAAAGCATATTGAATCCCTAATTTGTATTTATTTAAAAACGTCAGCTTCTTACAAAACCATTGTGGAAGGCATTGATCTAAGCTGTTGATCGTATCGAAAAAACTTTGGTTGTCCTTGTGTTTAAAGTGATAGAGGAGGAGCTGGCAAGTCTCGTAAGCCCTGGTTAATTGCTCGTCGTAACTCAAAAGCTCATCGACCATCGCTTTTTGCGTCATTGGTCTGCGAAAGGATCGATCATATTGATAATCGGAACTATCCAGATCATAGGCATGCGTAAGGAGTAATTTCCAGAATCGCTTCAATCGTCAATACTTTGTCGGTTCCGTTTTTTGAAACCTGTTCATTGTTTTGATTCGCAACTGATTTAACGTACGAGTGATTTGTTGGACAATGTGAAAGCGATCGGTCACGATTTTGGCGTTTGGGAAGACCGCTTTTACAAGTTCAAAATAAGGGGCATCCATATCCATCACGACGTATTTTACGTTCGCTCGTGCTTTTCGAGTGAAATTAAGGAAATATGGTTTTAAGAAAGTAAGGCGACGATTCTCCAATACACCGATTAATTGCTGGGTCTGCCCATTCATAAAAACAAAACTCATTTTTTCCACTGCAGGACTTCATCGATTTGTACTCATCAAAACAAAGGACCGAAGGTAACGTATCAAAACGAGGATGATACGTTTTTAAACAGGTGTGCAGGACACGCAAAACGATTACGTCTGATACAAAATAGCGATTGGCAATTTCTTTTCTTATTGTATTCTTCGCTAGTTCCAAGGCAATTTGTACCTTTAATTCCTTTGAGAGATAGCAGTTTTCATCTACCAAATTGGTCTGAGCGTTGAATGTCGACTGACATTCTTTACAGTAAAAGCGCGTACGTACCAAGCGTAATTCTGTTTTGGTTGCTCGGTAAGGCAAAAGTTGGACTTTTGTTTTATGTGAGCCATTCTTGATGATTTGTCCTTCATTTTTGATGCCACATTTACGGCGGTTCTGTTGCAAAGTTTTAAATAAAGAATAAAATCCCTTACGGTATCTATGATT
>OBJO01000945.1_pt1 | contig 11509 bp, 8 predicted proteins | sample 1481741 | NCBI WGS metagenome assembly OBJO01 (sample SAMN06140803, study PRJEB22556) | human gut metagenome | host: Homo sapiens | place: China: Beijing | collected 2014 | reverse complement strand
TTTGCTGGCATTAAAACGTAGGCCAAACAATGTCGGATGCGATGCTTACGCATCTTATCCGACCTACACCTTTGGTGTTACTCGAGGCGATTTTTTAACATTCCCATAAGTTACGCTTATTTAAAGCGTCGTGAATTTAATGGCGTAAATTCCTGCTATTTATTCGTTTGCTGAAGCGATTTCGCAGCATTTGACGTCACCGCTTTTACGTGGCTTTATAAAAGACGACGAAAAGCAAAGCCCGAGCATATTCGCGCCAATGCGACGTGAAGGATACAGGGCTATCAAACGATAAGATGGGGTGTCTGGGGTAATATGAACGAACAATATTCCGCATTGCGTAGTAATGTCAGTATGCTCGGCAAAGTGCTGGGAGAAACCATCAAGGATGCGTTAGGAGAACACATTCTTGAACGCGTAGAAACTATCCGTAAGTTGTCGAAATCTTCACGCGCTGGCAATGATGCTAACCGCCAGGAGTTGCTCACCACCTTACAAAATTTGTCGAACGACGAGCTGCTGCCCGTTGCGCGTGCGTTTAGTCAGTTCCTGAACCTGGCCAACACCGCCGAGCAATACCACAGCATTTCGCCGAAAGGCGAAGCTGCCAGCAACCCGGAAGTGATCGCCCGCACCCTGCGTAAACTGAAAAACCAGCCGGAACTGAGCGAAGATACCATCAAAAAAGCAGTGGAATCGCTGTCGCTGGAACTGGTCCTCACGGCTCACCCAACCGAAATTACCCGTCGTACACTGATCCACAAAATGGTGGAAGTGAACGCCTGCTTAAAACAGCTCGATAACAAAGATATCGCTGACTACGAACACAACCAGCTGATGCGCCGCCTGCGCCAGTTGATCGCCCAGTCATGGCATACCGATGAAATCCGTAAGCTGCGTCCAAGCCCGGTAGATGAAGCCAAATGGGGCTTTGCCGTAGTAGAAAACAGCCTGTGGCAAGGCGTACCGAATTACCTGCGCGAACTGAACGAACAACTGGAAGAGAACCTCGGCTACAAACTGCCCGTCGAATTTGTTCCGGTACGTTTTACCTCGTGGATGGGCGGTGACCGCGACGGCAACCCGAACGTCACTGCCGATATCACCCGCCACGTCCTGCTACTCAGCCGCTGGAAAGCCACCGATTTGTTCCTGAAAGATATTCAGGTTCTGGTTTCTGAACTGTCGATGGTTGAAGCCACCCCTGAACTGCTGGCGCTGGTTGGCGAAGAGGGTGCCGCAGAACCGTATCGCTATCTGATGAAAAACCTGCGTTCTCGCCTGATGGCGACACAGGCATGGCTGGAAGCGCGCCTGAAAGGCGAAGAACTGCCAAAACCAGAAGGCCTGCTGACACAAAACGAAGAACTGTGGGAACCGCTCTACGCTTGCTACCAGTCACTTCAGGCGTGTGGCATGGGTATTATCGCCAACGGCGATCTGCTCGACACCCTGCGCCGCGTGAAATGTTTCGGCGTACCGCTGGTCCGTATTGATATCCGTCAGGAGAGCACGCGCCATACCGAAGCGCTGGGCGAGCTGACCCGCTACCTCGGTATCGGCGACTACGAGAGCTGGTCAGAAGCCGACAAACAGGCGTTCCTGATCCGCGAACTGAACTCCAAACGTCCGCTTCTACCGCGCAACTGGCAACCAAGCGCCGAAACGCGCGAAGTGCTCGATACCTGCCAGGTGATTGCCGAAGCGCCGCAAGGCTCCATTGCCGCCTACGTGATCTCGATGGCGAAAACGCCGTCCGACGTGCTGGCTGTCCACCTGCTGCTGAAAGAAGCGGGTATCGGGTTTGCAATGCCGGTTGCTCCGCTCTTTGAAACCCTCGATGACCTGAACAACGCCAACGATGTCATGACCCAGCTGCTCAATATCGACTGGTATCGTGGCCTGATTCAGGGCAAACAGATGGTGATGATTGGCTATTCCGACTCAGCAAAAGATGCGGGCGTGATGGCGGCTTCCTGGGCGCAATATCAGGCACAGGATGCATTAATCAAAACCTGCGAAAAAGCGGGTATTGAACTGACGCTGTTCCACGGTCGCGGCGGTTCCATTGGTCGCGGCGGCGCACCTGCTCATGCGGCGCTGCTGTCACAACCGCCAGGAAGCCTGAAAGGCGGCCTGCGCGTGACTGAACAGGGCGAGATGATCCGCTTTAAATATGGTCTGCCAGAAATCACCGTCAGCAGCCTGTCGCTGTACACTGGGGCGATTCTGGAAGCCAACTTGCTGCCACCACCTGAGCCGAAAGAGAGCTGGCGTCGCATTATGGATGAACTGTCGGTCATCTCCTGCGATCTCTACCGTGGCTACGTACGTGAAAACAAAGATTTTGTGCCTTACTTCCGCTCCGCCACGCCGGAACAAGAATTGGGCAAACTGCCGTTGGGTTCACGTCCGGCGAAACGTCGCCCAACCGGCGGCGTCGAGTCACTACGCGCCATTCCGTGGATTTTCGCCTGGACGCAAAACCGCCTGATGCTCCCCGCCTGGCTGGGTGCAGGTACGGCGCTGCAAAAAGTGGTCGAAGATGGCAAACAGAGCGAGCTGGAAGCCATGTGCCGCGATTGGCCATTCTTCTCGACGCGTCTCGGCATGCTGGAGATGGTCTTCGCCAAAGCAGACCTGTGGCTGGCGGAATACTATGACCAACGCCTGGTAGACAAAGCACTGTGGCCGTTAGGTAAAGAGTTACGCAATCTGCAAGAAGAAGACATCAAAGTGGTGCTGGCGATTGCCAACGATTCTCACCTGATGGCCGATCTGCCGTGGATTGCAGAGTCTATTCAGCTACGGAATATTTACACCGACCCGCTGAACGTATTGCAGGCCGAGTTGCTGCACCGCTCCCGCCAGGCAGAAAAAGAAGGCCATGAGCCGGATCCTCGCGTCGAGCAGGCGTTAATGGTCACTATTGCCGGGATTGCGGCAGGTATGCGTAATACCGGCTAATCTTCCTCTCCTGCAAACCCTCGTGCTTTTGCGCGAGGGTTTTCTGAAATACTTCTGTTCTAACACCCTCGTTTTCAATATATTTCTGTCTGCATTTTATTCAAAATCTGGATATCCCTTCAGATATCCTTAAGGAATTGTCGTTACATTCGGCGATATTTTTTTCAAGACAGGTTCTTACTATGCATTCCACAGAAGTCCAGGCTAAACCCCTTTTTAGCTGGAAAGCCCTGGGTTGGGCACTGCTCTACTTTTGGTTTTTCTCTACTCTGCTACAGGCCATTATTTACATCAGTGGTTATAGTGGCACTAACGGCATTCGCGACTCGCTGTTATTCAGTTCGCTGTGGTTGATCCCGGTATTCCTCTTTCCGAAGCGGATTAAAATTATTGCCGCAGTGATCGGCGTGGTGCTATGGGCGGCCTCTCTGGCGGCGCTGTGCTATTACGTCATCTACGGTCAGGAGTTCTCGCAGAGCGTTCTGTTTGTGATGTTCGAAACCAACACCAACGAAGCCAGCGAGTATTTAAGCCAGTATTTCAGCCTGAAAATTGTGCTTATCGCGCTGGCCTATACGGCGGTGGCAGTTCTGCTGTGGACACGCCTGCGCCCGGTCTATATTCCAAAGCCGTGGCGTTATGTTGTCTCTTTTGCCCTGCTTTATGGCTTGATTCTGCATCCGATCGCCATGAATACGTTTATCAAGAACAAGCCGTTTGAGAAAACGTTGGATAACCTGGCATCGCGTATGGAGCCTGCCGCACCGTGGCAATTCCTGACCGGATATTATCAGTATCGTCAGCAACTAAACTCGCTAACAAAGCTACTGAATGAAAATAATGCCTTGCCGCCGCTGGCTAATTTCAAAGATGAATCGGGTAACGAACCGCGCACCTTAGTGCTGGTAATTGGCGAATCGACCCAGCGTGGACGCATGAGTCTGTACGGTTATCCGCGTGAAACCACGCCGGAGCTGGATGCGCTGCATAAAACCGATCCGAATCTGACCGTGTTTAATAACGTGGTGACGTCTCGTCCGTACACCATTGAAATCCTGCAACAGGCGCTGACCTTTGCCAATGAAAAGAACCCGGATCTGTATCTGACGCAGCCGTCGCTGATGAACATGATGAAACAGGCGGGTTATAAAACCTTCTGGATCACCAACCAGCAGACGATGACCGCCCGCAATACCATGCTGACGGTATTTTCGCGCCAGACCGACAAGCAGTACTACATGAACCAGCAACGTACGCAGAGTGCGCGTGAATATGACACCAACGTGCTGAAGCCGTTCCAGGAAGTGCTGAAGGACCCTGCGCCGAAGAAACTGATCATCGTTCATCTGCTGGGTACGCATATCAAGTACAAGTACCGTTATCCGGAAGATCAGGGCAAATTTGACGGTAATACAGAGCATGTTCCACCGGGATTAAACGCAGAAGAGCTGGAGTCATATAATGATTATGACAATGCTAACCTGTACAACGATCACGTGGTTGCCAGCCTGATTAAAGACTTTAAAGCGACCGATCCGAACGGTTTCCTGGTTTATTTCTCTGACCACGGTGAAGAGGTTTACGACACGCCGCCGCACAAAACTCAGGGGCGTAATGAAGACAACCCGACGCGTCATATGTACACCATTCCGTTCCTGCTGTGGACGTCAGAAAAATGGCAAGCGACTCATCCGCGTGATTTCTCACAGGATGTTGATCGTAAATACAGCCTGGCGGAACTGATCCACACCTGGTCAGATTTGGCGGGCTTATCTTACGACGGTTACGATCCAACCCGTTCAGTGGTGAATCCGCAGTTCAAAGAAACTACCCGCTGGATTGGTAACCCGTATAAGAAAAACGCACTGATCGATTACGACACTCTGCCGTATGGCGATCAGGTGGGTAATCAGTAATTATCAGCCAGATGTTATTTGCCGGATGCGACGCTTGACGCGTCTTATCCGGCCTACAGATCGCGGCGGTAGGCCGGGTAAGGCATTTACGCCGCATCCGGCAATACAAGGCGACTGAAACTGCCGCAATGTTTACATCTCACTCCCATCAGGCCACACTTTTCAGGTGGCCTTTTTTCATAATGCCAGTTACTGTTTTCCCGTCTACATACCTAAGGGAATAACATGTATCACGACGTCAGCTATCTGCTCTCCCGCCTGATCAACGGCCCGCTGTCCCTGCGCCAGATTTACTTTGCCAGCAGCAACGGCCCGGTGCCCGATCTTGCGTATCAGGTCGATTTTCCACGGCTGGAAATTGTGCTGGAAGGTGAGTTTATTGATACCGGCGCTGGAGCAGCGTTAGTTCCCGGCGATGTGCTGTACGTCCCTGCTGGTGGCTGGAATTTTCCACAATGGCAAGCCCCCGCCACCACCTTTAGCGTGCTGTTTGGCAAACAGCAACTCGGCTTCAGCGTTGTGCAATGGGATGGCAAACAATATCAAAATCTGGCGAAGCAACACGTCGCCCGACGCGGCCCGCGCATTGGTTCTTTTCTGCTACAAACGCTCAATGAAATGCAAATGCAGTCGCAGGAGCAGCAAACGGCCAGACTTATCGTCACCAGCCTGCTTAGCCACTGCCGCGATTTGCTCGGCAGCCAAATACAGACCGCCTCACGCAGCCAGGCTCTATTCGAAGCTATTCGTGATTATATCGACGAACGCTATGCCTCCGCACTTACCCGCGAATCTGTCGCACAGGCGTTCTATATTTCGCCAAATTACCTCTCGCACCTGTTTCAAAAAACGGGGGCCATTGGTTTTAACGAATACCTGAATCACACGCGACTGGAGCACGCTAAGACATTATTGAAAGGCTATGACCTGAAGGTAAAAGAAGTGGCGCACGCCTGCGGCTTTGTCGACAGCAACTACTTCTGCCGTCTGTTTCGTAAAAATACCGAACGCTCGCCGTCGGAGTATCGTCGGCAGTACCACAGTCAGCTAACAGAAAAACCGACTACTCCAGAATAAGATGGGTTTGCTGCGGCGCAGAAAGCACTTTGCGCACTGCGCTCATCACCCTCTGCGGCTCACGCAGGAAAGCGTAGATGCTGCATTGCACGTAGCGACAATGTTCAAATCGCTCAGCACCGGCAAGCTCGATATCCGTAATTAACAGCGCAACATCCGCCCGGCGGATATCCTCGTCCGCTAAACGATTCTCCGTTCCCAACGCGCCCTGAGTTTCAATGCTGACGCCCCACTTCTCTAACTGGCACAACTTTTCCAGCCGTTCCGCCGCCATATAAGTATGCGCCACGCCGCTTACGCAGGCGGTTACTGCCACCAGATATGCCATTTTAACCTCCCACGGTAACCTGAAATCCGGCCCGTTCTGCCATTTCACGCATCGTTGCCACATCGGCTGACGACGGCGCAGCAACCTCTTTCATCGACCATGTTTTCCCCAGCAGGCGGTATTTCGGCTCGCCGTACTGATGAAACGGTAACAGATGGATCTGCCTGATATTCAGCGGGATCAGCACGTCCAGCGCCTGCTGCATATTCTCCCGGCTGAGCGTGAAACCAGGGATCAGCGGTAAACGCGGGATCACGTTGACACCCTCACTCACCAGCAAACGCAGATTCTCCAGCACGCGTGGCAGATTCATCTTCACCACATCCCGCGCCTGAGCCGCATCCATAATTTTTAAATCGAACAACACTTCATCGCACAATTTCGCCAGCGGTAACAGCTTGCTGGCTGGCGCGTCTCCGGCAGTTTCGATGGCGCATGACACACCCCATAGCCGCAGTCGCTGTAAAAAACGGGTCGCAAACTCCGCCTGCATTAACACTTCGCCGCCAGAAAGCGTGACGCCACCGCCGGACGTGCGAAAGAAAATGTCATCTTTCATCACTTCCCGTTCCAGAGCGTCAAGGCTGATATCGCGACCAATCCGTTCAAACGCCCCGGAGGGGCATTCATCCGCATCACGCAAACATTTCGCACAGTGCAGACATTTCGCCTCTCTGCGCACCGTCTGGATTTTGCCGGAGATCGACTCCGGATTAGCACACCATGGGCAAAGATGCGGACAACCTTTAAAAAAGACCACCGTACGAATACCCTCGCCGTCATTCAGTGAATAACGCTGAATGTTGAAAATGCGCGCCACATCATCGCGGCGCATTTCCACAACGTTACAGCTGATGCGCTGTCCGGCGGATGATGTCATCCTGGATCTCCTTCGACAATTCGACAAAGAAGGCGCTGTATCCGGCAACGCGCACCACCAGCCCGGCATAATCTTGTGGGCGCTGTTGCGCTTCCCGCAACGTGTCGGCGTTCACCACGTTAAACTGAATATGTTGTAACTTAAGCTGGGTAAACGCCCGTAAGAAGTCGGCCAGTTTGCGTAATCCCGCTTCACCTTCCAGGGTCGCCGGAGTGAATTTCACGTTCAGCAACGTACCGTTAGACAGCAGCGTATTATCGAGCTTACTGACTGACTTCAGTACCGCTGTTGGCCCTTGTGCGTCCTGGCCCAGCATGGGTGACAAGCCGCCGTCTGCCAGCTGTTCTCCGGCAAAACGACCGTCTGGCGTCGCGCCAACCACCGATCCCAACGGGACGTGAGCAGAAACGGTATACGATCCTGGCGTGAAGTAGCCGCCGCGCGGGTTCTGGTATTTTTCCACTTCTTTGCAGTAGTGGCGTAACAGTTCGGCGCTGATGTTATCCACCTCGTCGATATCGTTACCGTATTTCTCGAAGCGGTTAATTAAGCGAGCGCGGACTTTTTCGCCTTCTGGCGTTGCGAAGTTGGCTTTTAATACCGACAGCAATTCGTCAAAACTTAAACGCTGTTGATCAAAAATCATCCCTTTCAACGCATGGAGAGAATCGCTCAGGTTGGCGATACCGATCCCCTGTACGCCGGAGAAGTTATAACGCGCGCCGCCATCGGTAATATCGCGGCCTTTTTCCAGACAATCGCTGATAAAAGACGAGAGTAGCGGTACAGGAGCCCAGTCGCGATGGCCGATATCACAAATATTGCTGCCCTCAACCATCAGGGTGATGTAGTGGCTGATCTTGGCGCGGATCTGTTCCAGTAAACCTTCATAAGTCAGCGCAGCGTTGCCTTCATTTTCATGCAGGCAGATTTCCATCACTTTCAGCAGGTTAAACATCGCGATGTCATGCAAGCCGTAGGTTCTGCCGGGAATAGATAATTCCACACAGCCCACTACGGAATAGTCGCGCGCATCTTCCAGCGAAACGCCACGGTTGAGGAACGCTGGCACCACTACTTCATCGTTAAAGATTTGCGGAATACCGGTGCCGAGGCGAATGGTTTCTGCGGTTTTCATCAGGAACGGCGTGTCGATCAAGGCGTTAGTGCGCACGCCGAGGTTCGGTTGCGGTAATTGCACGCTTTGATAAGCGTCAAGGCAAAGGAACGAAAGCACGTTCACCGCGCTACGTCCGTTCTCGGTTAACCCGCCGAGCAGTGCGGTATAGCCGGTAGGGAAACCTGCGAAATAACGCGCGCTACTGGTGGAGCGCAACAGCACGATGTCGTTGCATTTCACCCATAAAGATTCGAGCAGTTCTTTCAGGAATGCCGGATCTTCGCCCTGGGTTAATGATGCCTGATAGAACGGCAACATATACTGGTCGAAGCGCCCCAACGATAGCGAACTGGCGTTGGATTCGTATTGCAGAATGATGTTCATGTACCAGAATAACTGGCACGCCTGCCAGAACGTCTGCGGCTTATGTTCGGCGTTATGGCGGGAGATCTCCGCAATGGTCAGCAGTTCTTCGCGACGCTGGCCATCAGTGCAGCTTGCCGCCATCGTTTCCGCCAGTTCGGCGTAACGCAAAATATGTTTCTGCGAGGCTTCCAGCAGTAACAGCGCTGCCTGATAAAAGTGATTCTCCGGCTGTTGCTGACAATGTTGCTGCATCTGTGCCACCAGCTCCCCCAGCCCGTGATTCAGCAGGCGCGGGTAATCAATAATAATGTGCCCCTGGCCTTTATCCGTCTGGTTGATGCTGAAAATCTGCGTGCTGGTCGCGGCTTTTACTTCATCCGTCATCTGCCCGTTGATGAAATCTTTCATCGAACGTTTTTCCCAGTACGGGAACAACTCTTCGCGGTAGATACGTTTATCTTCTTCGCTGATAGCAAAGCGGTCCTGCGGACGCGTCGGGAATTGATCCAGCTCTTTCAGCAGCCAGTAAGGGTCCATTTCCGGCGACATAATCCCGGCGCGCGGTTTTACGGTGCGGTTACCGGCAATCAGTTCTTCATCACGAATCGAAATTTCAACATGTTCAAGGATATACGCTGTTGCTTTCGCCCGACGCATTATCACCGGCTCCCCTTCGGTTTGCCGATGGCTGGCGGTATAAAGCAACGCCCGCTCCAGCGAGATTTCACGGGTATTGGCAAACAGTGCAGTTTTGAGGCGAGAGATACGATTCGTCATGAGGAACTCCTGTGGGAAAGCGAACCCGCCCTTGCGGGCGGGATAAGAACTTAAGCGGTTTGTGCCAGGTGAGCTTCAATTTTGCTCATAATGGCGTCAGCACGTTTTACCGCGTCGCTGATGTTGACACGCACGATAGTCTTGCCAGCAAAACGCTCTTCAAATTTGATGCCGATATCTTTGGTCAAAATCACCATATCGGCGCTTGCCACGTCTTCCGCAGTCAGTTCATTTTCCAGACCAATCGACCCCTGGGTTTCTACTTTCACTTCCCAGCCTTTCGCTTTCGCGGCGCTTTCCAGCGCCTCTGCCGCCATATAAGTATGGGCAACACCTGAAGGACATGCGGTTACTGCGATAATTTTCGTCATGGCTCGTTCCTCAATTAATTAATTTCAAAATCCAGGTCGTCTTCCTTCTCTTCAGTTGAAGACCCATTTTTACGCGCCAGACTTTTCAGCACGTTCACGCAGACTGCCGTCACAACCGCCCCGACAGCCACTGCCGCGATGTAACCCAACTTACCTTCAACCACCGGCAGCACAATCAGACCACCCCAGCCTGCATAGCACTGCGCACCGACCAGCGCCGCAGTTACCGCACCACAAACTGAACCGACCATGATAGAAGGAATGACACGCAGCGGATCGGCAGCGGCGAAAGGAATCGCCCCTTCAGTAACGCCAACACAGCCCATCACCAGTGCCGCCTTGCCGGTTTCGCGCTCTTCTGCGGAGAAATTTTTACGACCAATCAGCGTCGCCAGCCCCATCCCCAGCGGCGGGATACAAATACCCACGGCAGCAATGGCCACCACGGTATAAACACCCTGAGCAACGCAAATCAGCATGAAGGCATAGGCCACTTTGTTAACCGGGCCGCCCATATCGAACGCCAGCATCAGACCCATGATCACCGCCAGCATAACAATGCTGCCCTGCTGCATCCCCTGAAGCCACTGGGTCAGGCTGTTGGTCAACGCCCCCACCGGCTCGCCCAGCCCCCACATCATGACGCCAGCGGTAATCAGTGTGCCGACGATTGGAATGATGAAGATTGGCATTACCGAGCGCAGAACTTTATGCACTGGAATTTTCTTCAGGTAATGCACCACGATGCCGCCGATAATCCCGGCGATCAGCGCACCAAAGAAGCCCGCGCCAAAGCTGTTACCAACCCAGGCACCGATAGCGCATGGAGCCAGCGCAGAACGTTCTGCAATGGAATAACCGATGTAAGCGGCGAGGAAAGGCACCATCAGCGTCAAACCTGCAACGCCGATATCAAACAGTTTTTTCAGATTCGGATCGGCGACGGCATCCGGCACTGCGCCTTTGCCATACAACATGACGGAAACCGCCAGCAAAATACCGCCCGATACCACGAAGGGAATCATGTGTGAAACGCCCGTCATTAAATGCTGACGGGTATTTTTCAGGATCTGCACCAACTCATTCATAAGCTGCTCCCGGGCTTGCGAAAGCCCATGTCCATATTTTTGATGGAAGAAACAATAGGCAATCGCAGGCGGAGCAAACAGTGGATAAAAAGGCCATTTACTGGACTTTTGTAATATCAGTACAAAAATGCGATCCGCCTCATAACTTGCGATAATCCGGAAGTACACCGCAAAACGGCGTCTTGTGAGACGCGTCGCAAATTGACGGTTACATTACATTTGTCCAGCTTTTGGCAGATTTGTCACATGGTAGGCCGTTGCCGTGCGCTCTTATCCTGTAAACAGAAAACCGTACCGGGAGAAAGGCAATGGCCCTGATTGTGGAATTTATTTGTGAGCTACCTAACGGCGTCCATGCGCGTCCGGCAAGCCACGTTGAAACGCTGTGTAATACTTTTTCATCACAAATTGAGTGGCATAACCTGCGCACTGACCGCAAGGGCAACGCCAAAAGCGCCCTTGCGCTGATTGGCACCGATACGCTGGTGGGCGATAACTGCCAGTTACTGATTTCCGGGGCCGACGAACAGGAAGCGCACCAGCGTTTAAGCCAATGGCTGCGCGATGAATTCCCCCACTGCGACGCACCGCTGGCGGAAGTAAAATCTGACGAACTGGA
>OBJO01000944.1_pt1 | contig 11525 bp, 4 predicted proteins | sample 1481741 | NCBI WGS metagenome assembly OBJO01 (sample SAMN06140803, study PRJEB22556) | human gut metagenome | host: Homo sapiens | place: China: Beijing | collected 2014 | reverse complement strand
TTGAACAATCTCTTCATACGACGCCGAAACGGAAGCTGGCCCGGATTGATTTAATCGATGGCAGCATGGCTGATGCAGTGGCCCGAATCCGGAAGAGTATACAGGCCGGTCAGGATGCCGTCATTTTGTGGGAATCCATGGCTTCGGCAATTGCTGCAGCCTATCCACAGCAACGGATTTTTGTTGTCCAGCCCAGCGTCCTCGATTTGCTGCATTGTATCCGGAAGGTTCCTGATGGGAAATCATGCGGCGTCATCATTCCCCTTTCGCTGCGCGATTATTATGATGATTTAGAACTGCAGCTCAAAGCCATGGAGATTCCTTTCTACTGTTTAGTATCCGATACGGATGAACGGGCCCTGCGGGCTGCTGTTCATCAGGCGGCCCTTTCCGGTATTCAATGGCTGGTTGTCCATGCAGGCGTTGAGGACTATGTCCGCGCTGAAGGCCTGGAATGTATCCCCTTGCAGCCCGAATGGGGCGGTCTGGTGCGGGCTTTTTTCAAAGTATTGTGGAGCCTGCGCCAGTCCCGGTTATCGCAAAGGAAGGGACTTTCTTCCTCAAAGGGGCTGACGGCTTATTATCATTTAGATGACATCATCGGCCGTTCACCGATGATGAAACAGGTCAAAAGCTTGGCCCGGATTTATGTGGCCAGTGAATCGACCATCCTCATTACGGGGGAATCGGGTACGGGAAAAGAGATGCTGGCTCAGGCTATCCATAATATGAGCAGCCGGCGTCAGGGTCCGTTCATTGCCATCAACTGCAGTGCAGTCTCCGAAAGCCTCTTGGAAAGTGAACTCTTTGGCTATACGGGCGGATCCTTTACAGGGGCCCGCCGTGAAGGACGCGAAGGCCTTTTTGAAGCAGCCAATGGCGGGACCTTGTTCCTCGATGAAATCGGGGATATGCCCTATGACTTGCAGAACTATTTGCTGCGGGTCCTGCAGGAACGCTGTATCCGCCGCCTCGGCTCTCATCAGTCGATTCCCATTGACGTCCGCATCATTGCTGCGACCAACAGGAATTTGGAACAAGCCGTCCAGGACCATCGCTTCCGGCTGGACCTCTATTACCGGCTGGCCGTCCTGCTCATCCACGTGCCGCCCTTGCGCCAGCGCAATGCAGATATTGCCGTCGTAGCCCAGGCACTGCTCCAGCGCTTCAATGTGCAGTATGGACGGCACCATGAGCTGGGCCAAGACGTCATCGATTATTTCCAGACCCTTCCCTGGCCGGGCAATGTCCGCCAGTTGGCCAACACCCTTGAACGATTGTCCTTAGTCGTCAGCAGGAAAAAAATAACCTTGTCGGACCTGGCCTGGGTTGTGCCCAATCCGCCAGTCATACCGGATAAGCGGGAACGTGACCGTAACTTGAAGGACCTGACCTATGAATACATCGAAAAAATGTACCAAGAAGGCAAGAGCGTGTCCGAAATCGCCAAAGAACTAAATATCAGCCGCTCGACGATTTACCGCATGCGGCAAAAATATCAAAATAAAAAAGAGAACCTTTAAATTTAAAACCATCTGCTAACAACTAACAACTAGCCACTAACCACTTAAAAAGCTTGTCGCACATGCGGCAAGCTTTTTTACTATATCCTATCTCAATTCACGAATTTTTGCCACAAAACTGTTGCATTTCGCAACGGGAAGATACTCCCTTTGTGAAAAATAAAGTACGTTGTATGGCGTTATATACACATCTGCTCCTCTTTTCTTAAAACTGGCACGAAAATTTCATATATGTATTATGAAATATATTCAGAGAGAGGGGATGTACTATGAATAAAATCTTTAAAATTATTTGGAGTAAAGCAAGAAATTGTTACGTCGTCGTGTCGGAATTGGCCAAGAGCCATGACGACGGTCACGTACGCCGCAGTCGCAGTGGGTGCTGTCGTAAAGCCGCCGTTTTGGCAGCCTTTGTCCTGACGACGTCGCTGGCGGTAGTGCCGGTTTGGGCAGCTGATAGTCAAGGGAATATTACTAACAATGAGGCATCTACAATGACTGGTAGTAATACGACGAATCAGAGTAAAAATAGTGTTATCTACGGGTCAGGAAATGCTGTTGATGATTCGGAAAATGCTGTCGTAGTAGGTAAAGATAATAAAGCCAAGACCAATAGTGTAGTCATAGGCAATGGAGCTCAGAGTAATGCTACAGATCAGATTGTCATAGGTAAAGGCAAAGCTAATGGAGATGCCATCGGTAGTATTGTTATCGGAAATAGTGAAGCCATAGCCAATACCTCGCAATCTGTCATCATCGGTAATTATGCAAAAGCTAATGGTTCTGGACAAGGCGTTATCGTCATGGGTAATGGCGCTATGGCAGATGATTATGCTGCAGGCTATAATGACAATGGAAAATACATTCCAGCGGGAATCGTTTTAGGCGAATATTCTTATAGTAATACACGAGCTGGAAAAGATGGATTTTTGAGTAATAAGAAAGGTGATAAACCTTCGCCAGCATTTACTGATGAATATTGGAATGCCGTGTGGAAAGCCACGGCCAATCCGATGGCTATTGGCAATGCAGATACCGATGCGAGTGGCAAAGGGGAAGGACATAATGGACACGGCGTCTTGACGCGTCAAATTACAGGCGTGGCAGCAGGTACCGATTTGACCGATGCTGTCAACGTAGCTCAGCTGCAAGCGGCTATGGCTCAATTTAGTGGCGGCGGATCCGGAACGGGTGGCGATGGCGTCCATTTCTACAGTGTCAAGGAAACGGATTCCAGTAAAGGAAACTATAATAATGAGGGGGCAACTGGAACAGATGCTTTAGCTGCTGGTGTTGATGCTAAAGCAACAGGTAACTATGCTACGGCTGTTGGGAACAATGCTCAGGCTTTAAAAGATAATGCTGTTGCTATTGGGAATGGTGCTGTGGCAAACGGTACAGGGGCTACGGTTATCGGCCAGTATGGTACAGCTACTGGCAGTTATGCCTTGGCCTTCGGCGGCCAGCAGACAGACACTACAGCAACGCCAGCTAACAATGTGGCCAGCGGGGATAATTCGGTAGCCTTTGGGGAACGGACCACTGCCAGCGGCAGCAATTCCACGGCCTTCGGGCAGGGAACTAAAGCAACGGAAAAACGGGCCACAGCTTTTGGTCAGCGGACCCAGGCCACCCAGTCCAATGCGACGGCCTTTGGCATTGATACAATCGCTTCCGGGCAGAATGCTACGGCCTTCGGTAATCTGACCCAGGCGACAAAGATCGGAGCGACAGCTTTTGGCAATAAGAACCAGGCCACGGGTGAGTACGCCACGGCCTGGGGCGGCGGAGACAAAGTCGTTGATAATGGAGATGGTACGACAACGAAAGTCGGCACCGTAGCCAGTGGCACCTATGCTACGGCCTTTGGAGAACGAACGGTTGCCAGCGGAGAAAGCGCCACGGCCTTCGGCAGTGATTCTACGGCCAGCGGGAAAAATGCTGCGGCCTTTGGCGAAAATTCTACAGCTTCCGGCGAAGCTTCTACTGCCTTTGGTATCGGCTCCACGGCAGCGGCTAAGAACTCCCTGGCGGCTCTGGGTGGCACGGTAGCAGAATCGGCAGAGAATGCGGCTGCTATCGGCAAGGGCGCCCAGGCCAAACTGGCAGATACGGTGGCTTTGGGCAGTGGATCCGTAGCTGACCGGCAGAGCGGTGCCAAAGGGTATGATGCCGCCATCGGGGCGGAAACGACCCAAACATCTGCCACCTGGGTTTCCAATGCCAATGCCATAGCGGTAGGCAACGGCAGCACCCTGACCCGGCAGATCACCGGGGTGGCAGCCGGTTCCCAGGATACGGATGCGGTGAACCTGGCCCAGCTGAAAGAAGTGGGCAAACTAGCAGGGAAACACACCACTGTTTCCGTAGGGGACAACAAGGCCACGGCCGATGATACTTTGGTCAAAGGCGGCAATCTGGAACTGAAGCGGTATACCACCGGCGGCCAGGCCAATTACGACGTGGCTTTGAGCAAGGATGTGGTTCTGGGCGAACAGGAAGAAGATAAAGGTGGCAGCCTGACTGTAAACAGTGTGGCTCAGTTCCGCAAGGCACCGGGTTCCAAAGAAACCTATCCAGTAAAAGAAGCGGTGAAGATCGACGGGACCACTGTTTCTGTGGTGAAGAACGACGGCACCAACGACCAGCGCCAGGTGGTCCTGGGCATTGGCCAGGATACCGGCGGATACGTGGCCCTGTTCGACAATACGGGCAAGACGCCGACTTATATCTTCAACGCCATCAGTTCCGGCATTACCTATCTGAAGGACAGCCAGGACTATCCGGCTGACGAAGCCAATGAATTCAAACGTCTGGAATACGGGGACATCACCAACGGTTCCACCCAGTTCATCGCTACTCTGGATGACGGCCTGAAGTTTCATGGCGATAGCGGTGATATCGTGACCCGGAAGCTCAATACCCAGCTGGATGTCCTGGGCGGCCAGACTGATACAAATAAACTGACGGCCACGACGGATGGCAATATCGGCGTCGTTTCCACGAAAGCAGCAGACGAAAACTCCAATGGCAAACTGGAAATCCGCCTGGCCAAGGCACTGAAAGGGCTCACCAGCGTACAGGCTGGAGACACCACCATAGATGGCAACGGTCTGAAAATTGAAAAAGCCGGGAAAGACAGCAAGGATGATATCATCATCAACAAGACCACTGTTTCTGTGGCAGGAAACCAGATCACCAATATGGGTAGCGGCATTGATGGTACGAAATATACCGACGCTGGCGACAATAATGGCGCCAATATCGGCGATGTGAAACAGATTGCCGATGGACGCCGGACTACCGTAAAATCTACAGATGGTACGGTCAGCGTAGTGGATAAGAATGCCAATGACCCCAATGCCACCAGCCATGACTATGACCTGTCCGTAGATACGTCGAAAGTGGCAAAAGCTGTGGACCTGAAATACAAGGGTGACAACAATACGGAAGGCAGCAACAAGCTCAGCGATGCCGTCACCTTCAGCGGCACGGCCAATCAGATTGTCACCACTGCAGAAAACGGCAAAGTCACCTTCAAACTGGCAGATGATGTGACCACACAAACGATTACTGCTGTAGGTAAGAACGGCAATGATGGCCAGATCGGTCTTACCGGCAAGAACGGGGCCGACGGCTCTGTGACCACCATCATCAAGACGGTGGGAGCCAAAGGGACCGACGGCAAAGATGGAATCCCCCGCCTGACCTATGATGAAACAGATGATAAAGGCGGTACGGAACACCATGTAGTGGCTACTCTCGATGACGGCCTGAAATTCGTGGGCAACGACAGCAACGTAGTTACCCGGAGACTCAATGACACACTGTCCATCAAAGGGGGCATTGATGATAAAGAAATGCTGGCTGATGCTCAACGCGTATCCAGCCGCAACCTGGGCGTCCGCCAGAACACGGCAAAAGACGGGTTGGAAATCGTCATGACCAACCGGCCGGATTTCGAAGCCATCACCGTAGGCCCTGATGGAGGTGATCCGGCTCATAAGATCACCATCGGTCAGCAGGACAATCAGACTGACAACCCAAACCCGGCCAAGGGCAACTACATCAAAGGCCTGGATAACACCCAGTGGGATGCAGGCAACGTCGTGGCTGACCGGGCTGCAACGGAAGGTCAGTTGAGCCAGGCCATTACGGATATTTCCGGCAAGGACAAAGGCGGCTTCGGATTAGCCGATGAAAAAGGCGACACCGTAAAGAAGAATCTGGGCGAAACTATTGCCGTCAAGGGCGATGGCAAGAACATCGAAACCAAGGTGAACGGTGATGCGCTGGAAGTATCCCTGAAGAAGGATGTAGACCTGGGCCAAGATGGCAGCATCAAAGCCGGGAATACTACTATCAACAGTGATGGCGTGGAAACCAACAAAATCAAAGTCGGTGATATCACCATTACGGATCAGGGCATCAACGGCGGATCCAAGCAGATTACCAATATCGGAAGCGGCATCGACGGCAAGCAGTATGCTACTGTTGGAGACAACAACGCGGCCAGCATCGGCGATGTGAAGAAAATCGCCGGAGAAGAAGCTGGTAAGGCGGCTGATGCGGTCAAGTCCAAGAGCGGCAAGAACATCACCGTAAAAGACGACCATACGGTCAATCTGAATGACAACATCACACTCGGTAATGAAACGGATGCGTCCAAACAGGTTGCCATTGACGGCAACGGCGCCAAAGTCACGGCTGGTGACGGGGCTAATAAAGTCACGGTGGACGGCTCTCAGGGCCAAGTAACCATCGGTTCCGGTGACAAGACCATGACTATGGGTAAACAGGCCAATACGGCTGGCGACAGCAACCCGGCAGAAGGAAATTACCTAAATGGCCTGGACAACACCCAATGGGATGGAGAACACATCCAGAATGGCCGTGCCGCCACGGAAGACCAGCTGAAGACTGTCAGCGATAAAGTTAACAGGGGCCGCGTCTTCCAGGGTGATGATGGTCAGAACGTGACCGTCGGCATGGGCGATACCCTGAAGATTCAGGGCGGCGTCAAAGCCGAAGATGTCAGCCAGGAAAACAATATTGGCATCGTCAAAGGTGCTGATGATACGCTGAACATCCGTCTGGCCAAAGACCTCAAAGGCTTGGACAGCGTGACCACAGGCAACACGACCATCAACAACAACGGCCTCACCATCAAGACCAGCGATGACAGCCGGACCATTACCGTTCAGGACGGCAACGTCAATATGGGCGGCAATAAGATTGAAGGCGTCGCTCCTGGCAAGGTCAGCAAGGATTCGACCGATGCCGTCAACGGCAGCCAGCTCTGGCAGCGCGACCAGGCTATCAATGGCCTCAGCGGTTCTGTCAATAAACTGGGCAACCGCATCAACCGCGTCGGCGCCGGTGCCGCAGCCTTGGCAGCCCTCCATCCGCTGGACTTCGACCCGGACGACAAGTGGGACTTCGCAGCCGGTTACGGTAATTACCGTGGTGCCAATGCGGCCGCTGTCGGTGCTTACTACCGTCCCAATGAAGACACCATGTTCAGCGTCGGCGGTTCCTTCGGCGGCGGGGAAAACATGGTCAATGCCGGTGTCAGCATTAAACTGGGTCAGGGCAACCACGTTTCGACGTCCCGCGTCGCTATGGCTAAGGAAATGAAAGCCATGCGCCAGCATATGGCCGAACAGGATGCCCTCATTGCCAAACTGCAGAGCATGCACGGCATGGCTGTCGACCCGGCCAAGAGTGTCCTGTTCCCGGATGTCGCTGAAAACCATTGGGCTTACCAGTACGTCACGACGCTGGCCAAGAAAGGCCTCCTCGAAGGCTACCCCGATGGTGAATTCAAAGGCGACCGCATGATGACGCGTTATGAATTTGCGGCCATCGTCTACCGCATCGTCGAAAGCGGTGTGGGCAGCACGGATCCGGAACTGAGCAAACTGGTCAAAGAATTCTCGCCGGAACTCCAGTACATCCGTATCGACACCATCCAGAAAGACCGCAATGGCAAACCGACTATCGAACGAGTACGCGTCATTTCCGATGCGAAATAAAAGGGGAAATAGCATGGCTGCACAAATTGGCGTATCCTTTCGTATCAATAAGGAATTAAAAGAAGACTTTGAAGATTTCTGTGATTCCGTAGGGCTGAGCATGTCCGCTGCGATCATCTTGTTTATCAAGGCGGCAGTTCGGGAACAACGGATTCCCTTTGAAGTCACTGCGCTAGATCAGACACATAAAAAATATTAATCATGTAAGAAGGGGCTGTCGCATGAAGGCTTACGCCATCATGCGAGGCCCCTTTTTGCGTGCCTCGGACTCAGATGCGGCGGCGCCGCGACAGACGTATGATTGTATTACAACCGTGTGCCGTACGTCATAAATTCAGGCTATGCAAAGGATTCACGCGGGACGACTTTTAGCCGTCCCCTACGAAATCGCATACAAGCGATGGAAATGAATGCAGGCTGCAAAATAAATACACGGCCAGCGGCCCTGTGCGTAGGGGCCGACCTTTAACCTCTCAGACCGCCTTTGGCGGCCAGCTCCCCTATAAAGGGAGCCTTGTGCGGCCCGTTGCGAGATGCGACCACAACCTATCCGAGTATAATGGCAGGCTTTTACGAGCCACGAACTACGGCTTTTCCTCGGACTCAGATGCGGCTGCGTCGCGACAGACGCATGATTGTATTACGACCGAGCGCCACTCGTCATAAATTCCGGATGTGCACAGGATTCACGCGGGACGACTTTTAGCCGTCCCCTACGAAATCGCATACAAGCGATGGAAATGAATGCAGGCTGCAAAATAAATACACGGCCAGCGGCCCTGTGCGTAGGGGCCGACCTTTAACCTCTCAGACCGCCTTTGGCGGCCAGCTCCCCTATAAAGGGAGCCTTGTGCGGCCCGTTGCGAGATGCGACCACAACCTATCCGAGTATAATGGCAGGCTTTTACGAGCCACGAACCACGAACAACGAGCCACTATTTTTTCGCGAGCCGAGGGTCACTCGAAGCGATGTCGTCATTATGAGTCTGTTGCCGTGCAGCGGCATCTGAGTCCGAGGCGGCCTGCGAACTGCGGCCTGCGACCGGCGGGGCCGTCAGGCCCCAACATTAAAAGAAAGGCAGGGCTGACTATTGATTTAATTAGTTTGAAATTTTTTGCGTTTTCCATAAAATTTGTAGATTAATGGCCCATATCGTGGTATAATAAGTATCGTTACGACGCACATTTGCCTGCCGTAGCTAAAGCCATAAAAGAAAGAGAATAGATTGGAGTGAAGTTTTATGGTAAAGTTTTCTGAAGAAGCAAAGAGTTTACACGCATCGGATATCCGTGAAATTTTGAAAGTAACAGAAAATCCGGAAATTATTTCCTTCGCCGGTGGCCTTCCTGCACCGGAACTTTTCCCGATTGACGAAATGATGAAAGTCGACGTGGAAATCTTGAAAAAAGAAGGTCGTCAGGCCGTGCAGTACAGCACGACGGAAGGTTATGTGCCCTTGCGTAAACAGATTGCTAAACGCATGAAAACATCTTTCCATACAGACTGCACTTATGAAGATATCATCATCACCGCTGGCTCCCAGCAGGGCCTTTCGCTCCTGGGCCAGCTCTTCCTCAACGAAGGCGACATTGTCCTCGTCGAAAGCCCGACCTACATGGGTGCTACGACGGCTTTTGCCGTTAACTTCCCGAATTTCGTCGAAGTTGAAACGGACGACAAGGGCATGGTTCCGGAAGCCCTGGAAGCAGCTCTCGAAAAATACGGGGACCGCGTCCGCCTGATGTACGTCATCCCGGAATTCCAGAACCCGACGGGCATCACCTGGCCCCTGGAACGCCGCAAAGCCATCATGGACATCATGAACAAACACGACATCCCCATCATCGAAGACGACCCGTATGGCGAACTCCGTTATGAAGGCGAATCGATGCCGACTTTGAAATCCATGGATACTCAGGGCAACGTCATCTTTCTCGGCTCCTTCTCCAAAATCTTTATGCCGGGCCTGCGTATCGGCTGGATGGTCGCCGCTCATGACATCCTGGAAAAGGCTGTCATGCTCAAACAGACCGTCGACTTACAGACGTCGTCCTTCGCACAGCGCCAGGCTTCGTACTACATCGACATGTACGACCTCGACGCCCATGTCAAACAGATCCGCGCCCTCTATGGCAAACGTCGTACCCTCATGTACGATTCCATGAAGAAATACTTCCCTGAAGGCGTTTCCTTCACCTATCCGGAAGGCGGCCTGTTCACGTGGGTCACCTTGCCGGAAGGCCTCGATGCCAAGGCAATGATGCCGGAAGTCATCGAAAAGAAAGTCGCTTACGTACCGGGCGGTGCTTTCTACCCGAACGGCGGCCATGCCAACCACTTCCGCCTGAACTATTCCAACATGCCGGAAGACCGCATCGTCGAAGGCATTAAACGTTTGGCTGAAGTTTTGAAAGAAAAAATCGGTAAATAATTAAATTTTAAGGAAACAAGGCGCTCTCTCGTGAGGGCGTCTTTTCTTTTGCAAATTTTTTAAAAAAAATTTTACAGTCATTCTTTAATTTTTTTAAGCTGGATATTTACTATTATCAGTCATTCTCGTTATTTACATTTAGTTTATAAAGGTTGTACGAAACGTAACATATTTATAACGCAAACGTTTAATTGCATAAAAGTAATTTTGATGATACTATATACACATAGATAAACGCGTGATGTACATAACCTGAAGGAGTGATTGATATGCATTTTTCCGACTTAGCCATGAATTTGAAAGCCTCTGAAATCCGTGAACTCTTGAAACTGACGACCATGCCGGAAGTCATTTCCTTTGCTGGCGGCCTGCCGGCACCGGAACTCTTCCCGACGGAACAGTTGAAGAAAGTTGACGACGCCGTCCTGACCAAAGAAGGCCGCGAAGCCTTGCAGTACGGCACGACAGAAGGTTACAACCCCCTGCGCAAACAGATTGCAGCCCGCATGAAACAGGCTTTCATGGTCGACTGCGATATCGACAATATCACCATTACGTCTGGGTCCCAGCAGGGTTTGTCCATGCTGGCCCAGATCTTCATTAACCCGGGTGACATCGTCCTCGTCGAAAGCCCGACTTACCTCGGCGCCCTCAATGCCTTTAAGCTCTGCAAACCGGAATTCGTCGAAGTACCGACGGATGAAAAGGGCATTATCCCGGAAGAATTGAAAAAGATTCTGGAAAAATACGGCGACCGCGTCCGCATGATGTACGTCATCCCGGAATTCCAGAACCCGACGGGTATCACCTGGCCCGTAGAACGGCGCAAGGCTTTCATGGACCTCATCAACCAGTATGACTTCCCGGTCCTCGAAGACGACCCCTATGGCGAACTGCGCTATGACGGCGACAAGGTACCGTCCCTGAAGTCGATGGATACGAAGGGCAATATCATTTTCCTCGGCTCGTTCTCGAAAATCCTCATGCCGGGCCTGCGTATTGCCTGGATGGTAGCCGATCCGGTCATTATCGATAAAGTCGTCAAGCTGAAACAGGCCGTCGACCTCCAGGCGTCGTCTTTCGGCCAGCGCCAGACTTCGTACTACATCGATATGTTCGACCTCGATGAACACGTCGCCAAGATCAAGGCCCTCTATAAGAAACGCCGCGACTTGATGTGCGAATCGATGAAGAAATACTTCCCTGAAGGCATCACCTTTACATACCCCGAAGGCGGCCTGTTCACGTGGGTAACGCTGCCGGAAGGCATGGACGCGAAAGAACTCATGCCGAAAGTCCTGGCTAAGAACGTTGCCTACGTGCCGGGCGGTCCCTTCTACCCCCACGGCGGCCATGCCAACCACTTCCGCCTGAACTACTCCAACATGCCGGAAGACCGCATCGTAGAAGGTATCAAACGCCTGGCCGACGTCTTGAAAGAAGAATTGGCAAAATAAGGCTAAAGATGATATGATATAAAGTAGCCGGTTTACCCTGTTGAGCAGGCGAAGCCTGCGAAATATAACCCACCCGCT
>OBJO01000940.1_pt1 | contig 11551 bp, 10 predicted proteins | sample 1481741 | NCBI WGS metagenome assembly OBJO01 (sample SAMN06140803, study PRJEB22556) | human gut metagenome | host: Homo sapiens | place: China: Beijing | collected 2014 | reverse complement strand
TTGTAATGTATATAGGAAATGGAGAAACAGGAAATGTGCAATGGTACGAGACAACAGCATCATTTGAAGGAAGTCTGGATATAAGTGGTTGCAATGCAGATATGATTCCATATATTAATTTTCAGATAATTGGAAAGACAGTTGAGGAGCGGCCCGACTTAGATGGTGAAAACCGTGATATTGCAGTTGAAGTGGTTCTTGATATGGATGTAAAAGCATATGAGGAGCGTAAGAAGGATGTTATAGCAGATATATACTCACCTTCATATGATATGGAAATAGAGAATACAGATACGCAGCTGCGTTGTCTTGTTGTACGAAATAATGTATCAAGCCGTGTTTCAGGCAATCTCCAGCTCGAGAATTATGCTGACCTTATGCAGATATGCAACTGTACAGCTACGGTGCAGCTTGACGATGTGACATATAAAGAAGGAGAGCTGGTTGCGGAAGGTGTTGTAAGTGCAAATGTATTTTACATAACTTCAAGTGATAGTCAGCCGCTTGGCAGTGTGCATACAATTATTCCATTTGCAGGTACAGTTAAGATTGACGGTGTCAGTCCGGATTCACTTGAATACAACATAAAGCCGTCAGTACAGCAGCTTTCAGCCACAATAAACAGTGCAGGTGTAATAGAGGTTAAATCATCAGTCTCACTGGATGTAATTGTTTTTAGAAACTTTGAGTATAGTGGCATAAAAAGTGCTTATATGTCAGAAGAAAAATGTGATCTGTCAAAGATGCCGTCAATGACCGGGTATATTGCTGATGGCACTAAAACATTATGGGATGTATCTAAAATGTATCATACAACAGCAGATTCAATAAAGGCAAGTAATCCAAAATGTGCTGATGGACTGTCAGAGTCTGTGATTATACCACGGGGTACCAAGCTTCTTCTTGTGAAGGCATAGACATAAAAAGAGGTACAGTCTGTAAAGTCTGTACCTCTTTTTATGTCTGGTTATGAATTCTTGCCGGCAAAGTAATCGTCGAATTTTTTAAGAACAGCATCTCTTGTGTTCTTGGAAATATCAGGAAGTTCCTTGCCCCATGTTTTAGTGGCTTCTTTAAAACCTTTTTCAAATGCTTCTTTCATCTTAGTCATCTTTTCTTCATCATCACCTGCGAGTGCCTGTGCAAATGAGAAGATTCTTTCAGATGTCTGTTTAACACCCCAGTAACCATTTTCAGAAATATCTTCCTTAGCCTGTGCAATAGTGTCAGCGTCTGCTGTGAAGTTACCGCCTGCAAGTGCTTTCCACATATCATCAGCAGTTCCAATAGTTATTCCTTGTTTAGAGAACATCTTAGTAACGAGGCTTTGCATCTGAGCCATGCGTGTTTCCTGGTCAGCCTTTAACTGTGCAACAATAGAAGCGTTAGAAGCTTTCTTATTAACAGCTGCTACTAAACCTTCAGACTGTGAAGCATGCTCATAAGTTGCTGCTACATCAGAATAAGCTGTAGTCTTTGAAATCTCTTTAGTTGAAACCTTTTTATCAGAACCTGAAACAGTATTTGTTTCGTAAGCCTGATAATTTGAATTAACTCCGTTTAATGACATGATATCCCTCCTTGGACTTTTATTGTAGTATTTCTATAGTGTATATCGGTAAATGTATTTCTTTAATTAACCTTCTGTTTTTTCAATTTTTATAGTAGATTTCTTCCATATTCCTGTCCAATAGAGACCATAAAGTATGGCAGCAGAAGTTCCATTACTGATAACAACGGCGTACCATACAGATTCAACCCCCATATTAAGCACATTGGCACATACCCAGAGGGTTAGCAGACGGAATATCCAGATTCTTGAAGCGTCGACAATCATGGTTATCATGGTGTGACCGCTTCCTTGAAAAAGTCCCTGGGTGACATTGTAAAATGCGTTGCTCCAGCACCAGAATGCCATAAGTGATAGGAAATCTGTTGCCAGCGGAATAACCCTTTCATCAGTTGAAAAAAATGTTACCATAGCCTGCGATATAAATCTTCTTGACAGAATCAAACCAAAGAATAACAAAAACAGTGCACCCATACGGAGTGCGTAATGGTAAGCTTTGTCTGCTCTGTCTTTCTGTCCGGCACCAATATTTTGTCCCACTATAGTTGATATGGCGGAGCCGATACCATTTGCAGGCATTGTAATGATGCTGTTTATCTTGTTTCCGATACCATAAGCGCTTGTTGCAATAAATCCGTAAGCATTAACATTTTTAGTCATAAGAAGGAAACCAAGCTGCATAGTGCTTCCGCCGATTGCTGTTGGAAGTCCGATTTTTACAATCGAACCCATCTTGCTTTTATCAAACTTAAATCCCCTGAAATTAATTCTTATAAGCTGTTCTGGTCTTGTAAGTACAATAAGTGCAATCACTGCACATGGAATTTTGGCAATGAGAGTTGCAAGGGCAGCACCAGCGATACCCCATTTGAAAACCATAAGGAATAACGGGTCTAATATAAGATTAATAACAACGCCAAACATATTAAGAAGCATTGGTTTTACTGTGTCGCCCTGAGACTGTTTGACTGATGTGAAGAGGTTAATGGTAAACAGAAAAGGCAGATCAAGTACTACAATTCTTATGTATGTAAGTCCGTATTTATATATACTTCCTTCTGCACCGAGCCATTTCACAAGTCCCGGAGAGACAAGCCAGCATATAAGTGCGCATAATACTGAAAATGCAAGTGAAGTAAGGCAGATGTGGTTAGCCATTGAATTAGCCTGTTCATCCTCTCTTGCACCGAGGTACTGTGATATAAGGATTGCACCTGCAGTTGTTATGCCGTTACCGAAATTAATCAGGATATTCTGGAAAGGTGAAACAAGCGTGATAGCCGACTGGTTCTCGGTTCCTATCTTTCCAAGCCAGAAAGTATCTGTAAGATTGTACATTGACTGGATAAAACTATTGATCATAACAGGAATCGCAAGCATGAGAATTGCACGAAAGAGATTACCATTAAGAATCATATTTCTTTTATCCTCACTTATTGGTTTTGCCATGATAAGCCCCCTTATTTTAATTAATGTGTTGAAAATGTTACTTTAAATACAGAAAAATAATCAAAATACTGATTATTTGTTGACATTTCAAAATCCTTTATACATAATATAAGCATAAAAAACAGTGATTTCTACAATTAAACAAAAAAATATTCTTTATAATACAGAAAAATTACTATAATAGACGCAAGTGTGTTTGAGATAAGGAGAGGTTATATGTTTCAGGATATGTCGAAGGATTTTGATATTAAGAGGATAAAAAGAAGTAATACCAGTTGTAGTACAGGGGTAGGGGCACATGTGCATCCGTTTAATGAGATATTCTATCTTTCGAGCGGAGAGTGTACAAGCTTTATTGACCACAACATTTATAAGTTCGGAAAGGGCGATCTTGTTATTGTTCCAAGTGGATGTCTTCACAGGACAACTTATAATGGAAAAGGAATGCATGAAAGAATTGTTATAAGCTTTAGAAATGATGCAACTGAATGGATTCAGAACCAGACTGGTAAAGAACTTATGGAAAATTGCATGAAGCCGGGAGTTGTTAATATTCCTGAAAAAAGAAGAGATTATGTTGTTGCTCTGCTTGACAAACTGCTATTTGAAAATGATTCTCCTGATGAGCTGTCGCCGGCATTTATAAAGGTTGGGCTAATTGAACTTCTGCTGTTTATTATCCGCTGTAAGAATTATGAGGAAAATGTTATTAAGGAAATAGATGTGGATAACAGGATTATTCAGGAGGTTGCCACATATATATATGAACATTATGCAGATAATCTGTCTTTAGAGTATGTTGCAGATAAATTTAATCTTAGCAGGTCATATCTTTCAAAGAAATTTAAGACGGCAACCGGATTTGGATTTAAGGAGTACATTATTAATGTAAGAATACAGAACGCCTGTAATCTGCTGCTTGAAACAAACAAATCAATTACTGATATTGCATTTGAATGTGGCTTTAATGACAGTAATTATTTTGGAGATGCTTTCAGGAAAGCAAAGGGGATATCTCCACATAAATACCGTAAGAATGAAACTTTTTAAAAGTGCATTTTAAATATTGTACTTGATTTCATACAATATCTTTAATATAATAGTTTTGAAAATGGATTTTGTATACAAGGTTAGGTAATATATGGAAAGTATCAGATTAAAGGCAAGAGCCAAGATTAATCTTGGACTTGATGTTATTGGAAGACGCGAGAACGGATATCATGATGTAAGAATGGTAATGCAGACTGTTGGCTTGTATGACCGTATTATAATGACAAGGATTCCGGAGGAAGAGATAAGAATTAAGACTAATATAGGATTTCTACCTGTGAATGAGAATAATCTTGTTTATAAGGCAATTATGCTTATGAAGAATAAGTATAAACTGGATGGTGGAATTGAGGTTGATCTTAATAAATTCATTCCGGTTGCGGCAGGAATGGCGGGAGGTTCAAGTGATGCGGCATGTGCATTATTTGGAATGAACAGGCTTTTCGAACTTAATGTACCAATGAGAGAGCTTATGAAGCTTGGTGTTGAGATTGGGGCAGATGTTCCATACTGTCTTATGAGAGGAACAGCATTAGCTGAAGGAATTGGAGAGAAGCTTACAAGGCTTCCGGATATGCCATTTTGTCATATTCTTATAGCAAAGCCTCCGGTAAATGTATCAACTAAGCTTGTGTATGAGAAACTGGATAACACAGATGTTAAGCTACATCCAGATATAGATGGAATAATTGAGGCTATTAAGTTAAAGGATGTTGCACTTGTTGCTTCAAGAATGGGAAATGTTTTAGAGTCAGTCACAGTGCCGTTGTATCCTGTCATCGACAGCATTAAGAAAGATATGATAGAACATGGTGCAATTAATGCTATGATGAGTGGTAGCGGACCGACAGTTTTTGGAATATTTCCAGATGAACAATCAATGATAGCCTGTCAGCAGTTCTTAAGACAGAAGGGCGAGGCAAGACAGGTGTATACAACGGAAACATTTACACCATAATATATATGCAAATAATACACATTCAGAGTAATAGAGAAAGGCAAGGTTTTATATGAAAGGTGAACTTAAGATGGATGTTAATGACTATCTCCCATTAAGAGATGTGGTTTTTAATACTTTAAGACAGGCAATTCTTCGTGGTGAGATGGAGCCAGGTGAAAGGCTTATGGAAATTCAACTCGCCGATAAGCTTGGAGTGAGCAGAACTCCTATAAGAGAGGCAATCAGAAAGCTTGAGCTGGAGGGTCTTGTTATAATGATTCCAAGAAAGGGAGCAGAGGTTGCCCATATAACCGAGAAGGACATGAGAGATGTCCTTGAGGTAAGAGCAGCACTTGAGGAGCTTGCAGCAACACTTGCATGCCGTAACGTTACACCGGAGCGTATTGAAGAACTTAAGATGGCAAATAAGAGATTCGAGGCAGCAATTATATTTAAGGATGTGGTTGCAATTGTAGATGCTGATGTGAATTTCCATGATATTATATATGCAATGACAGATAATCAGAGACTTATTCAGATTATTAATAATCTAAGAGAGCAGATGTACAGATACAGGCTGGAATATGTTAAGGATGCAAGAGCACATTCTATTCTTATCAGCGAACATAAAGACATCATTGATAAGCTTTCTAAGAAAGATGAAGAGAATACTAAGATTGTCATAAGACAGCATATTACTAATCAGGAAAAGGGTATTATCAGACTTCTTAACAAATAATCTTCAGATTACACGGAGGCTGGCTGTATATGCCAGCCTTTGTTAGTTTGTAAATTCCTGTTTATTATAGAAATATATGGATATAATCCCAGATATGAAGATATATCAGGGGGTAAATATCATATGAACATTAAAAAGAAACTTGGAATTCTGCTTATTGTTATAATAGCTGTCAGTGGACTGGTTGGTTATTACAGAGTGTCTTATGCAGGAAATTTAGAGGCAGTTACAGAAGGCATATCTGAGAGTATTATAAGATTCCATGTGAGGGCCAACAGTGATTCTCAGGAAGACCAGGAGGTTAAGCTTAAGGTTAAGGAAGCAGTGGTTGATTACATAAGACCGGTTCTTTCTGAGTCAGATTCTCTTTCAGAGTCAAGATCTATATTAGAGGCAGAAAGTGATAATGTCAGAAATGTTGCTATTAAAACATTACGGGATAATGGATTTATGGAAGATGTAAGCGTGTATTTTGAGAAAAGTTATTTTCCGGTTAAATCTTATGGTGATGTTACATTTCCAGCAGGATACTATGAGGCTTTTAGGGTTGATATAGGTGATGCAGAGGGAAAGAACTGGTGGTGTGTGCTGTATCCGCCATTATGTTTTGTAGATGCGGTGTATGGCGTAGTTCCAGAGGATTCTAAGGAAAAGCTTGCAGGAGTTCTTACAGACGAAGAATATAAGACAGTAACAGACAGGGGCTGTAAAGTCAGATTTAAATATTTAACATTTATAAATGAACTGCTTGGGTTATAAGCAGTCAGTGGAGGAAAGTCGATTGAATAATAAGGATAAGGTCTTTATTAAGATTAAAGGATTATATACGGGAACAATGGACGAGGAAGCCTCGTGTGAAGGTGAAGAGGTTGAAGTAATTGAGTCACAGGACGATGAGGTTGAAGTCATAAATGTTGGCACATACTCAGTTGTCAACGGCAAGGAATATATACGGTATGAGGAAGTATATGATGATTCACAGGAACGGTCAAGCAGCATAATTAAGATTGATGGTGACAGCGTAGAAGTGACAAAGAAAGGCGTTGTATCTACGAAGATGAGGTTTACCATGGGCAGTAAAAATATGACTTATTACCAGACACCTTATGGAAATATGAGTCTGGGGATTATCACAAAAAGTCTTGAAATTGAACGAACTGAGGATACAATAAGTATATATCTTGTGTATGGAATGGAAGTGAATTGTGAACATCTTTCAGATTGTGATATGCAGATAACAATAACAACCAGAGAACTTAGAATTGATGAATAGTACATTTTTCTTTGAAAAAGGAGCAGTTATGAAGAAACAGTTTGATGAGAGAAATCTTACAATGGTAATGGATTTTTATGAACTTACAATGGCTAATGGTTATTTTAAGGATGAGGACAAGGAAAGAAAGGTTGCATTTGATGTGTTCTACAGAAAGAATCCTGATAATGTCGGATATGCTATATTTGCAGGTCTTGAACAGATTATTGAATATATAGAGAATCTGCATTTTGATGAAGATGATATTGAATACTTAAGAGGTCAGGGACTTTTTGGCGAAGAATTCCTTGCATATCTTGCTGACTTTAAGTTCAGGGGAGATATTTATTCATTCCCGGAAGGAACCATTATGTATCCTAACGAACCTGTAATTACTGTTGTTGCACCATTACTTGATGCACAGCTTGTTGAGACTGCAATCCTTCTTCAGGTTAACCACCAGTCACTTATTGCAACTAAGACAAGAAGAATCGTGCGTTCAGCTAAGGGACGTGCTGTATCAGATTTCGGTGCAAGACGTGCACATAACATGGATGCAGCAGTATATGGTGCAAGAGCAGCTTATATAGGTGGTGCAGTTGGAACAGCGACTGTCCTTGCCGGTCAGATGTTTAATATTCCAATCAGTGGAACAATGGCACACAGCTGGGTAATGTTTTATCGTGATGAATTTGAAGCATTTAAGCATTATGCAGAAAATTACCCGGATGCAACTGTGCTTCTTGTAGATACTTATGATGTTGTTAAATCAGGTATTCCTAATGCCATCAGATGTGCAAAGGAAGTGCTTGAGCCAATGGGCAAGCGTCTTAAGGGCATCCGTCTTGACAGTGGTGACCTTGCATACCTGTCTAAGAAGGTAAGAAAAATGCTTGATGATGCTGGTCTTACTGATTGTAAGATAGTTGTTTCCAACAGTCTTGATGAATGGACTATTATGTCAATCTTAGAGCAGGGCGGCTGCATTGACAGTTTTGGTGTAGGTGAGAGACTTATAACAGCAAAGTCTGATCCTGTATTTGGAGCTGTATACAAGATTGCAGCAGTAGAGGAGAATGGAGTATTCCAGCCAAGAATTAAGATTTCTGAAAATGTTGAGAAGATAACGAACCCGGGTCTTAAGAAGGTTTACAGAATATATGACGAGAATAAAAAGGCAATAGCAGACCTTATAGCAGGTGCTGATGAGGTTGTTGACCTTTCACAGCCTTACCGCTATGTAGACCCTGTAAAGCCTTGGAAGAACAGATACTTTGAAAACTGTACAGCAGTAGAGTTACAGCAGCTTGTTGTAAAGAATGGCAAGCGTGTAATGGACAGGGTATCTATTGATGAGATTAAGAAATATGTTCAGGACCAGCTCAGTGACAATATATGGGAAGAAGAGCAGAGATTTGAGAATCCTCATAACCATTATCTTGACATGAGCCCGGCATATTATGACATGAAGATGTCACTTCTTCATAAGTTGACTGACTAGAGGAAAGTGGCAGACGGACGGGGGCAGGGTGTGTATATGCTGCATCGTAAGACACGCTCCCGCTCGTGGAAAGGCGTAGCGGTACTAGGCGAACTGCCTCACTTCGTGAGGTGCGTTTGCCAAGTGCCGACGCCTTTCCAATGGTCTTACGCTACAGCATATGCACACCCTGTCCCCTTACACTGTCACTTCCCCTGTCCGCCTTGGGCGGAGGCGGGGCTGTTGGGAGCGTTCACGCAGTAGGCGATGGTTCCATAGGAACCGAGCAAGTTTTTGTGGGGAGGTGGTCGGAGTGTGTGGGTATATGTTATTTTCAGACCGTTGGAAGTGCGTCGGCACTTAGTGAATGCACCTCACGAAGTGAGGCAGTGAACTTAGTGTCCGCTACGCACTTTCACGAGCGGGAGCGTGTCTGGAAATGACATATACCCATATACTCCGACCCAAGTCCAACACAAAACACTTGCAATTACTGATTGTTTTGATATAATTGACTAGTATATGAAAAGTTAACGAAGGAGTAGTAAATATGCCAGTTTGGAGTATTGTTTTATTGATAGTTATTGCTGTACTTATAGCAGCACTTGTTGCACTTACTATTGTGGGTAGAAAGCTTCAGAAGAAGCAGGAAGCTAATAATGCACAGTTAGAGGCTGCAAAGCAGGTTATGTCGATGCTTGTCATTGATAAGAAGATGATGAAATTAAAAGATGCCGGACTTCCTAAGATGGTCTTAGATCAGACACCTAAGGCTCTCAGAGGTCGTAAGATGCCAATCGTTAAGGCAAAGATTGGACCAAGAGTTATGTCACTTATGTGTGATCCTAAGGTATATGACCAGATTCCAATCAAGGCAGAAGTCAAGGCAGAAGTAAGTGGTATCTACATTGTAGGTATCAAGTCTGTAAGAGGCGGAAAGATTGTAGTTCCTGAAAAGAAAAAGAAGGGATTTTTTAAGAAGAATAAGTAAGAACGAGAGACTACATCAGCGGCTATGCTGGTGTGGTCTTTTTTTCTGCCATGAAGGTAGGGCGTGGATGTGTATATATGTCGCTTTTGGACGCGTTTTCACTCGGACGAATGCGTAGCGGGTACTAAGCGCACTTCCTCACGCTGTGAGGTGCGTTTGCCAAGTACCGACGCATTCTTACGGTCCAAAACCGGCATATATACACATCCACGCCCATCTTCCCGGTAGAAAAACGCTTATTACCGGCTTTGCCGGTAATGACGCTGTCTGTGTTCAGTGTAGTTTTGCAATGAAAATTGGGAATTACGGATGAAATGACTGATTTTATATGATTTAGTGGGCTTTTGCCAATAAGTAAACAAAAGACACCAAGCAAGGTTTCCCAAAGGGAAACCAAAGCGAATTGTAAGTTTGTGTGAAGTGTAAGGTCATGAGGTGGAAGTATGTGACAGATTCGGATCGTAAGAATGCGTCGGTACTTAGCAAACGCCTCTCACGAAGTGAGAAAGTGCGCTTAGTACCCGCTACGCATTCGTCCGAGCGGGAGCGCGTCCGAAGCTGGCATATACTTTCGCCTCATGACCGTCCCCTCTCACACAAACTTACACAAGTGCCTTGTTTTCCTCGTACATCTTCTCAATAAGATCCTGCACATCTTTAGCAAGAGTCTTTTTCTGCTCGCGGTCCATGCTGGCGACATCGATTGGCTTGCCAAATTCAAGGACAGTGTGAGTCTTTTTAAAGAATGGAAGGTGGTCTTCTAATGCAGCAGCTGTGTTGTTCTGTACCATAGGAATAATCCTGCAGCCTGATTTTTCAGCAAGCTTAAAGCTTCCTGCATGGAAAGGGAGAACACCATCAATGCTTTTATTTCTTGTTCCTTCAGGGAATATAACAATTGAAGTTCCAGCTTTCAAGTAATCAATGCCGGTAAGGATAGCCTTTAAACCTTCTTTCATATTCTTTCTGTCAAGGAAGAGGCAGTAAAGATATCTCATCCATATATTAAGAAGAGGAACTTTTTCAATCTCTCTTTTGGCAACAAAGCCAGTTCTGGGTTTCATATATGTGTAAGAAATAATTGTGTCAAAGAAACCATGGTGATTGCCTACAAAAAGTACAGCTTCTCCGTCTTTAGGGAGATTTTCAAGTCCTTTTACAGTTGTTGTAACTCCAGACAGAAAAAGAACAACCTTAAAAACACCCTGTACAAAGCGGAGACTTCCACGGTCCTTAGCATCCTGATTGAACTTGCCAATAAGCCAGAATACAGGAAGCATTATAAGGCTGGCAAAGAATATTATTATTGCAAATATAATTATTAATATAAGTCTTATCATTGTATGTTCTCCATTTCATTTTTAATATTAAGTTAAGCCTGGTACCGCGAGATATCTCAGCTCTTTACATATGCCTTCGCTCCACTGGAATAGTGAATTTCACCTTCATTAGTCACAAATATAGCTTCTATTCCATCAAGGCTTTCAATAAGCCTCATACCGTCTTCAAGTCCAAGGCAGAAGCAGGTTGTACTTAAGCAGTCTCCGGTGAGCGAATCCTTTGACAGAATAGTAACATCGGACAGGTCATTGTCATAAGAATAGCCTGTAGCCGGGTTAAGTATATGATGGTAAAATGTTCCATCGTCAGCATAGAAATACCGCTCATAGTTGCCGGATGATACAACAGAGGAATCATCAACGGAAAGAGCAACAAGCACTTCATTATTGGCTGCAAATGGCTTCCTTACGCCAATTCCGAAGTTATCTGTGTTAGTTTTCTTACCGATACATAAAACATTGCCGCCGAGATTGATTATAGCACGTTTTACACCATTTTCTTCAAGAAAATATTTGATTTTGTCAGCAATATAGCCCTTAGCAACAGCTCCGAGGTCAAGGATGACATCATCGGGTTTACTTATGGAATAAGTACCATCACCGTTATCGGACACACTGACCCTGGTGTAATCGACATGTGTCAAAGCTTCGGCAATCCGTCCGCTGTCAGGAACTTTTGGCGATTCTGCAGTGAAGTCCCACAGACTTGAAACGCTTCCTATTGTTATGTCAAATGCTCC
>OBJO01000933.1_pt1 | contig 11640 bp, 9 predicted proteins | sample 1481741 | NCBI WGS metagenome assembly OBJO01 (sample SAMN06140803, study PRJEB22556) | human gut metagenome | host: Homo sapiens | place: China: Beijing | collected 2014 | reverse complement strand
GGGTATCGTGATGGGGAATAAATGGTCCGATTCCCACCATTTGAGGATTTAATTCTTTGAGAAATAAAAGATCCTCTGCCAGATGTTCTGTTGTCTGCCCGGGAGAGCCTACCATAAAGCCGGTTCCCACCTGATAGCCGATTTCTTTCAGGTCCCAGAGACATTGCTGTCTGTGGGATGCCAATAGACGCGGCGGATGCAGCTGTTGGTAGTGGTCTGCATTGTGGGTCTCATGGCGCAGAAGGAAACGGTCAGCGCCTGCATCAAAAAGCTGCTGATATTCTGCCTTAGTTGCTTCTCCGGTAGAAAGTGTGATGGCACAGTCCGGGTACATGGTGCGGATTGTGTGGACCAGGTCGGATAATCGATCCGTTGTATACCATGGATCTTCTCCGCCTTGCAGGACAAAGGTACGAAATCCAAGTTTGTACCCATCCGCACAGCAGGCGAGGATATCCTCTTTTGTCAGCCGATAGCGATGTGCATGTGTGTTGCCGCTGCGGATCCCGCAGTAATAACAATTATTTTTGCAGTAATTGGTAAATTCAATCAGTCCACGGATGTAGACCGTATGCCCGTAGAACCGGATCTGTGCACGGCGTGATTTTTCAAAGAGATATGCGGCAAGTTCCGGTGTGCGTCCGTTCAGCAGCTGTATCCATTGGGAAGCGCTGAGGGTATGTTCCTGTTCCAGTTGGTCGATCAGGGAGCAGAGATATGGATCCATCAGGTTGACTCCTTTCTGAAAAAATGTTTTTATATTTTTTTATTATAGCACAGTTTTAAACATAGAGGTTTATTGTTTCAGTCTGAAATATTGACAGGGGTGATACGGTGTGATAAGTTGGACACAGAAACAGCAGAAAGTGGTGATGAAATGTTGGAAGTGAGAAAACATTTTGTCGTTCATGGAAAGGTTCAGGGCGTAGGATTTCGTTATACTGCAAAATATCTTGCATTGTCTCTGGGACTGACCGGATGGGCGAGAAATGAATGGGACGGAACAGTGACCATGGAAGTACAGGGACGGGAAGCTCTGATCAATAAACTTCTGGTGGGATTGAATCAGAATCAGTTTATTTCCATCGAATGGATCGATACAAAGGAGATACCGTTGGAGGAAGAAAAAGCGTTTACCGTAAAATGAAGGAAAGAAGAACTTGGACAATAGCATAGAAAGGACAGGGAGAAGCAGGATGAAATTAGGATTTATCGGAACAGGAAATATGGCAGGCGCCATTATGGGGGGGCATTATTAAAAACGGGGTATTAAAACCGGAAGAGATCATCGGTTCGGATATTTTGGAAGCAGGGAGAGAAAAGGTACATTCTCTTTATGGAATCTGTGTGACAGATGACAACAGGGAGGCGGCAAAGGCAGAGATCGTGGTTCTTTCTGTAAAACCTCAGTATTATGAACAGACGATCGCACAGATCAGAGATGAGATCACGGATGAGCAGGTAATTGTCACCCTTGCTCCGGGAAAAACTCTGGAATGGCTGCAGGGGCAGTTTGGAAAAGATGTCAAGATCGTGCGCACCATGCCGAATACACCGGCAATGGTCGGTGCAGGGATGACGGCAGCGTGTGCAAATGCTCTGGTTACAAAAGAAGAGTTGGAAAAAGTGCTGACAATCCTGCGCTCTTTCGGAGAGGTAGAAGTCGTATCAGAGCATCTGATCGATGCAGTTGTGTCTGCAAGCGGAAGTTCTCCGGCATATGTATTTATGATGATCGAAGCAATGGCAGATGCGGCAGTGGCAGATGGAATGCCAAGACCTCAGGCGTATAAGTTTGCCGCTCAGGCAGTGATGGGAAGCGCCAAGATGGTCCTGGAGACCGGAAAACATCCGGGTGAACTCAAAGACATGGTATGTTCTCCTGCGGGAACAACGATCGAAGCAGTGCAGGTACTGGAAGAGCGCGGTTTTCGAAGTGCTATTATCGAGGCAATGCGTGTGTGTGCGGAAAAATCCAGAAATATGTAGAGTAAAGTGACAGGCATGAGGGGGAAACGGCGATGGAGATTCATGGAATTCAGAAAATGACACTGTTAGATTATCCGGAAAAAGTGGCGTGTACGATTTTTACGGCAAGATGTAATTTCCGCTGTCCGTTCTGTCATAATGCTTCTCTGGTGACACACGTAGATGCGGCGGCAGCAATTTCCGAGGAGGAAGTGTTTTCATTCCTTGCGAAACGGCAGGGGATTCTGGATGGTGTGTGCATTACCGGAGGCGAGCCTCTGCTTCAGCCGGATATCGAAGAGTTTATCCAGAAAGTGAAAGAGCTCGGTTATCAGGTCAAGCTGGATACCAACGGCAGCAATGTATTGCGTCTGAGACGGCTGGTGGAACAGGGGCTTGTGGACTATGTAGCAATGGATATCAAAAATGCTCCGGATAAGTATGGTATGACTATTGGAATTGAAGAATATGATATGTCCAATATTTTTCAGAGTGTGGATTTTCTGATGTCTGGGGATGTTCCCTATGAATTTCGCACCACGGTTGTGCGGCAGTTCCATAAAAGGGAAGATTTTGCTGCTATCGGGCGATGGATCAAGGGGGCAAAACAATATTATCTGCAGAGCTTTGTAGATTCCGGAGATTTGATCTGCCCCGGAATGAAGGGGTATACAAAAGAGATTATGGAACAGGCGCTGGAAATTGTGAAGAGGAACATTCCAAATGCGAAGTTAAGGGGTGTGTAGGTTACAAGTTATTTCAACAACAATTGTTAGAAAAGCCTGAAAATTCAAGAAAATAGACGGTTTCATGCAGGGAGGATGTGACTCAAAACAGGTCATACCCTCCCTGTATTTTATTGTTCATGTATAAAAGAGCAAAATCATGTAATAATCAGCCACTGTTTCTTAGTATAATTTCCTCAAAAAGTGTTACGTTTCTATTTTTTTTATTATTTTAGAAAATTCCATATTTTTCTATAATACAGATATCAAAAACAGAGACGAATAAAAAGGGAGGAAACGATAATGAAGAAAAAGAGAATGCTGGCACTTCTTTTGACAGTAGCAATGGCAGGAACGATGCTTGCAGGATGCGGCAGATCCGATGGCAAGGAAGATGAAAAAGGAAAAAATCAGGCAAAGAGTGAAGGAAAAGTGTACTATCTGAACTTCAAGCCGGAGCAGGCAGATGACTGGGTAAAACTTGCAGAGACTTACACAGATGAGACTGGTGTTCAGGTGGATGTGCAGACAGCTGCTTCCGGGACGTATGAATCCCAGCTGAAATCTGAGATGGCAAAAGAAGAGGCGCCGACCCTGTTTCAGGTCAATGGTCCTGTCGGTCTGGCATCCTGGAAAGATTACTGTTATGACCTGTCAGACAGTCAGATTTACAAGGATATTTCCAGTGACGCTTATGTGTTAAAAGAAGGAGATGAAGTCAAAGGAATTGCGTATGTAGTAGAAACATACGGAATTATTTATAACAAAGCGATCCTGAATCAATACTTTGAACTTTCAGATGCTGCTGTAAAATCAGTGGATGAGATCAATAATTTTGAAACGCTGAAAAAAGTTGCGGACGGAATCCAGAAACACAAAGATGAATTGGGGGTGAAAGGTGCATTTACATCCGCAGGTATGGATTCTTCTTCTGACTGGAGATTTAAGACACATCTGGCAAATCTTCCAATCTATTATGAATATAAAGATGAGGGCATTACATCCACAGATGCGATTAAAGGAACCTATCTGGAAAACTATAAAAACATATGGGATTTATATATTACAGATTCTACCTGTGAACCGTCTATGATCTCCTCTAAGACGGCAGAGGACGCAAGCTCCGAATTTGCACTTGGAGAGGCTGTATTTTATCAGAATGGGACCTGGGCATACAACGACATCAAGGATATGGAAGTTGCCGATGAGGACATGGGAATGCTTCCAATCTACATCGGTGCCAAAGGAGAAGAAGAGCAGGGACTTTGCACGGGATCTGAGAACTACTGGTGTGTGAATAAGAATGCTTCAGAAGAAGATATTCAGGCAACTCTGGATTTCCTGCAGTGGGTTGTGGAAAGTGATGAGGGACGCGATATGCTTGCAAATACGATGGGATTTGTGACACCGTTCACCACATTTGAAGACTATCTGCCGTCAAATCCTCTGGTGCAGGCAAATGAGGAATATAACAAGGCAGGCAAGACACCTGTAAGCTGGAACTTTACGACAATGCCTTCTGAAAACTGGAAAAACAATGTAGGCTCTGCACTTCTTGAATATGCACAGGGAACTGGAAAATGGGATGCAGTGGAAACTGCATTTGTAGATGGATGGGCAACTGAGTATCAGGCAGCGCATGCGGAATAAAAACATAGATTTGAGGCGGACGGCAAACCGTCCGCCTTTTCCATCAAGAGGAAGGAGAGAGGGACATGCAAAAAGCAATAAAACGATATTTCCCTGTTTTTGTACTGCCCACGATGATCGCATTTACCATTGGGTTTATCGCACCGTTTTTACTGGGTATTTATCTTTCGTTCTGTAAATTTACAACCGTGACAGACGCCAGATTTATCGGGCTTGAGAATTATGGAAAGGTATTTCAGGATCCTACATTTTTACACTCTCTGTGGTATACCGTGTTGTTTACAGTACTGTCCATGTTATTGATCAATGTACTGGCATTTGCGGTGGCGATGGTATTAACAAAACCAGTGCGCGGGAAAAATATTTTCCGGACTGTATTTTTTATGCCGAATTTGATCGGTGGAATTATTCTGGGATATATCTGGCAGCTTCTGTTAAACGGAGTGCTTGCACATTGGGGAAAAACACTTACATATTCCGGGACCTACGGGTTGATGGGAATGATCATTCTGGTGTGCTGGCAACAGATTGGATATATGATGATCATCTACATTTCCGGCATTCAGAATATTCCCGGAGAGCTGATCGAAGCGGCGAAGATTGATGGAGCCAACTCCCGGCAGGTACTTCGCAAGGTCATTATTCCGATGGTAATGCCGTCGATCACGATTTGTACATTTTTAACGTTAACAAACGGGTTCAAGTTATTTGACCAGAACCTGGCGCTGACCAATAGTGCACCTTCGAAAATGTCAGAACTTCTGGCGCTCAATATCTTCAATACGTTCTATGGAAGAGCCGGTTATGAAGGTGTTGGTCAGGCGAAGGCAGTGATCTTCTTTCTGATCGTTGGTCTGGTTGCCGTGATTCAGAATCGCATGACAAGATCAAAGGAGGTGCAGCAGTAGTGAACAAAAAATTAAAACATGGCTGGCTGGTTACGCTGATCTTCTCTGTTATCAGCCTGTTGTACTTATATCCGATCATTCTTGTTGTGATCAACTCATTCAAGAAAAAAGCATACATCAGCCGGGTGCCATTTGATCTGCCAAAAGACAATATGTTTGTAGGATTGGAAAATTATATCCACGGAATCGAGCAGACAAAGTTTTTTGAGGCATTTGGTTGGAGTCTGTTTATCACCGTGGGCGGAGTTGCAGTCATTATCCTGTGCTGTTCCATGTGTGCATGGTTTATCAGCCGGGTGAATACATGGTGGACAAAACTGATCTATATGCTTTGTCTGTTTGCCATGGTTGTGCCGTTTCAGATGGAAATGTACACCTTGTCCAAGATTGCAAACATGCTCAGACTCAATACCCCATGGGGACTGATCTTCATCTATCTGGGGTTTGGTGCCGGGCTGGCGGTGTTTATGTTTACCGGATTTATGAAGTCGATTCCATTGGAGATCGAAGAGGCGGCAATGATTGATGGATGCACTCCAATCCAGACTTTTTTCAAGGTGGTTCTGCCAATCTCAAAACCGACTTGTATCACGGTAATGATTCTGCAGGCAATGTGGATCTGGAATGATTATCTGCTTCCGTCTCTGGTGCTGGATACGAAGAAATACCGGACGATTCCGATCGCAGTACAGTATTTAAAAGGTGGATATGGATCTGTGGATATGGGAGCCATGATAGGAGCGCTGGTACTTTCTATCATCCCGATTGTAATCTTTTATCTGTGCTGCCAAAAACATATTATAGAAGGTGTCGTGGCAGGAGCTGTGAAAGGATAAGGCTTGTAAGAAAAAAGGGAATGGATTAAAATAAAGAGGACAGATCAATAAAAAATCTGCCATGCAGCCAACAGAGGGGCATGGCGGATTTTTTGGCATGTATCAGAGGGGGGACGGACATGATCACGATATTGATTGCAGATGACGAAAAACTGGAGAGAAACGGGATCAAGTTTCTGCTGAAACGAGAGCAGGAAGAACTGGAGATTTTAGAGGCAATAAACGGGAAAGATGCAGCGGGGATTTTGCAGAAAAAACAGGTGGATATTTTGTTTTCGGATATCAAAATGCCTTATATGACAGGGCTCGAACTGGCGAAAGCTGCACGGGAGTTGCAGCCGGAGATCGAGATAGTGATTTTTAGCGGATACAATGATTTTTCTTATGCGAAGGAGGCGCTGCATTACGGAGTAGTCGATTATGTGCTAAAGCCGGTAGATCCGGGAGAGTTTCATAAGACGTATTGTTCTGTGAGAGATCATATTCTGGAGAAGAATACGCAGAAAGGAGAAATTGCAAGGCAGCAGGATGATCTGGGAAAATATTTTCTGCAGAATTTTTTGTATGACGGCAAAGAAGAAAACGGGACAAAAGCTGCGGAGCTTTTATGTCAGGATGGAGGGCAGTATACTCATATGATCCTGGCAGGCGGCGAGAACTGCTTTTTTGAAGTGGATGAAGAAAAGCTTTTGGGTCAGCTCAGAGAGCACATGTCCCGTCAGTTCCTTTATCTGAATGTGGCAGCAAATGAGTCCTTATTTCTGTTTCAGGAAAGATATGCAGATTATGAGACAGTGGCAAAAGAGTTATATCAGTTTTTTAAGAATAAGTACGATGAGGAGTGCTATTTGGCAGTAAGTGAAGAAATTACAGACTGGCAGGAACTTCCTGAAGTATTTTCCGGTTTAGAGGAGGTACTGGCAGAAAAATTTTATCAGCCCAGGCAGAAGATTTTCTTTGCAGGGGAAGTGCAGGAGACCAGAGAAATGGATGAGGCAGAAGAATCTCAGGTCCTGAATAATATCAAAGAGGACATTCAATATAAAGACAGTATCCATCTACGGCAGGATTTTCAGAAGCTGGAGAGAAAATATAGAGAAAGTATGAAATTTTCAGAGATGTATGTGAAATTTGTATTTTCTAATATTGTCAAAGATATTTATGAGGAGATCAATCCAGGAGATGTGAAAGCATTGTCAAAAATGATCGACAGGCTGTACCGCTGCAGGAAAATTGAAGATGTACTGGCAATTACAGAACAAGTAGTCTGTGAACTGGAGAAATTTGTACAGGAGCAGAACAAGGGATTTCGGAATGAAGTTATGAAAGTGAAACAGTACATTCACCATCATTATGCAGAAAATCTCAATGTAGAGAATCTGGCAAGGCAAGTCTATCTCTCCCCGGGATATTTAAGTGTTGTATTCAAGGAGGAGACCGGAGTCAATCTGAACCGTTATGTCCGGGATATCCGGATGAAGAAATCCAGGGAGCTTCTGGAAAATACTAGTATGAAGATCTCGCAGATCGCAAAAGAGGTTGGATTTTCCAATAATTCTTATTTCTGCAGGAGCTTCCGGGAGTATTTTGGCAGCACACCGGAGTCTTGCAGGAAAGGGAGTATGAGTGATGAAGAAGCTTCTTTATCGGTTTCATAATTTTAAATATCGATATAAGCTGATGATCCTGATTTTGATCGCTGGGATCATTCCGACATTGATCGTGACATGCTATATGCAGATGGGAATGATGAACACGCTCAAGGAGCGGGAAATGGAAAATATGCAGGAGTCTTTAAAACAGGCAGTCGATGCAATAGACGATCAGGCGCAGATTTATGAAAATCTAATTGATTATCTGTCTTATTCGGGAGACCTCAGGAAAGTGCTGAAAATGGAACGTGCATCAGATTTTAATACATATCTGAAGTATACTCAGGTGGCAGATCCGTTGTTGAATATGCCGCAGGTGTATCACAAAGAAATTAAAGGGATCACGCTGTATGCGGATAATATTCAGGTTGCCCATGGAAGTACACTGGCTCCTTTGTCGGAGATTCAGGGAGAAAGCTGGTATCCCAGAAACAACAGAAGTCTGATTCGCTGGTATGTACAGACTGGAAGTCAGAATAAAGTGATTGTAGCCCGAAAGTTTTATGACGGGAGCAGTGAGATAAATGCTGTGTTGAAGATCACACTGGATTATAATAAATTGTTCGAACCGTTTGAAAAAATCATGGAATCTGATTTTGCCGGAATTGTCTGGGATGAAAACGGCAATGTCGTGTATTCCTGCAATAAAATTCCCGCTAAATATGAGACCGGGAAGGTGGATACAATTTCGGAAGTACAGAAAAGTTTTTCCAGTGTGACAAAGGAGATGGAAGGGAATCAGTGGAAATTCTGTTATTTTTGTCCTACGGATACGATTATGGAATCGGCAAGATATTTGATGTTGAAAAATCTGCCGCTTCTGACAGCCTGTATTCTGCTGATAGGAATCTTAAGCTATTTCTTTTCCAGACGTCTGGTCTGTAAGCTGGAACAGCTGACGGAAAATATGAATCAGATCCACAGTGGAATCCGGGAAGTGACCGTACAAAGTGATTCCAAAGATGAGATTGGTGTGCTCATTCGTACTTTCCGGCGTATGATGGATGAGATCAATAAACTGATCTCAGAAGTATATGAAGCGAAAATTGTGTTACAAAGGACAGAGATGAGGGCATTGCAGGCGCAGATCAATCCCCATTTCCTGTACAATTCACTCTCAATTATTAACTGGAAGGCAATCGAAGCAGATGAACAGGAGATCAGTAAGGTGACACTGGCATTGTCTACCTATTATCGGACCAGTCTGAACCGGGGGGAGACAATGACGACAGTAGTAAGCGAGATGGAGAATATCCGTGCATACCTGAAAATCCAGCTGATTATGCACGATAATAGTTTCCGGGTGGAGGAAGTTTATGATAATACAATGGGAAGTTGTGAGATTCCGAAACTCATTTTGCAGCCATTGGTGGAAAATGCGATTGATCACGGGCTGGATGTGTCGGAAAAGATCGAAAAAGTACTGCGGATAAAGGTTGTGCAGGATGAGCTGTTTTTATATTTTATGGTGGAAGATAACGAAAACGGAATGACAGAGGAAAAATCGCGTCAGATTGTGACATATCAATCCAAAGGGTATGGTGTACGTAATGTCAATGAACGGATCGTGCTTCTCTATGGAGAAGAAAATAAAATCAGGGTGGAGAGTAAAGAGGGAGAAGGAACCAGAGTATGCATACGGATTCCAAAGAAGAAGGAGAACGGACATGAGAAACTGGAAACAAAAAATTAAATACATACTGCTGTTATGTGTGTGCTCGATGTTCCTGATCGCTTCCTGCAAAGCATCGGAAACCGGTAAGACGGTGAAATCGAAGGAAGTGATAAACGCACAATGGGAAAATGCAGCACACACACCGTATGGGAAATATCCCGAGCTTGTTACTTATACACTGGGAAAAATCGTTGGATCTAATAATGCAAATCTGCCGGTAAAGGCGACTTATGAGGACAATGCCTACACAAGATACTTAAAAGAACGGTTGAATATTCAGAATGAAGATGTGCTGGAGGGGGAAAATTCCGATTCTTATGAGGAGGCCGTTCAGATTTTGATGGAAGATCAGCAGCTGCCAGATCTGTTGGTCGTAAAAGGCAGGGAGACAGTCAAAGAACTGGTCAGGCGTGGGATGGTCGAAGATCTTACCACAGTATATGAAGAATGTACAACAGAACGGATCAAGGAAATGTATCAAAGCTACGGAGAAGCACTTCTGGAATCGGCTACATTTGACGGCAGACTCTACGCACTTCCGGATGCAGAGGTAGATCATGGAGCTTCTCTTTTGTGGCTGCGCAAGGACTGGATGGAACGGTTGGGACTTTCCGATCCTGTAACGCTGGAGGAAGGGATGGAGATTATCCGGCAGTTTGTGAAAGCTGATATGGCAGGAAATCAAGAGACGGTGGGGTTGGCAGGAAGTACGGATCTGGTTTCTGAAAACAGCGGAACCTATGGGCTGGATGCTGTTTTTGACCAGTATCATGCAAAACCGAGCCAGTGGATTTTGAACGATCAGGGGAATGTGGTGTATGGTTCTGTGACAGAAGAGACAAAACAGGCGCTGATCTATCTGCATCAGCTTTATGTAGAAGGAATTCTGGACTCCAACTTTCTGCTGCGGCAGCAGGAAAATCTGGATACACTTCTTAAAGAAGGAAAGTGCGGGGCTATTTTCGGATACTGGGCACCGAACAATCCACTGAGTTTATCTTATAGTGCGGACAGAACTGCAAAATGGCAGCCGTATCTGCTGACTGGAAATGCAGCGACCAGGACACGTACATTTCAATCCTATGAAGACTGTCTGTATGTGGTGGTAAGAAAGGGATATGAGCATCCGGAGATCGTGGGGAAATATGTGAGTACACTGTTTGATTATGGTCGTTTTGAAGATCAGAAGCAGTCCAATGAAATCAATGAATATTTTTCTTTGAATGTAGACCCGACAGCAAGACCGCTGAATATCAATGTAGACTACTGGGATGCAATCTACAGGGTGCAGCAGAATATACAGAATGTTCTGGATGGGAAAACACAGCAGAGCGAATTGAATGGATTGGAAGCCGCTTATTATAAAATCTGTAAGTCATTCCTTACGGGAGATGTGACCACGTCGAATGCATGGGCAGCATACACTTCCCGGATACAGGCAACGGCACTTTTGACGAAAGAGAATCTGGATAAAAATCAACCGCCTCTTTCTTTAGGCAGTCAGGAAATCAAAATCCCGGAAGAATTGCTGGAAGAAGAGAAAAATACATTTCTGCAGATCATAGTGGGAGAAAAGCCGCCTGAATATTTTGATACGTTCGTAAAGAAGTGGTATGAAAACGGCGGAAAAGCGCTCACACAGCAGGCGGATGACTCTTATAAAGAAACGATGAAATAGTTATAAACGCCAATATCTAGTTTTTGAAGGAAAACCTGCATACTAGATGTTGGTGTTTTTCGTTGACATTCAAAAATGTGGGTGATACACTAAATACAGCGTTTAGCTGCAGAAAGGAGAGGTACGAAACATGTATCAAGTCACAAAAAGGGACGGGGAAATAACAGAATTTAATCTGACCAAGATCAGCGAGGCGATACGAAAAGCGTTTGAAGCCAGAGAAAAAGAGTATAATCAGGACATTATTGATTTGTTGGCACTGAAGGTGACCGCAGATTTTGAACCGAAGATAAAAGAACATAAAATTGCAGTGGAGGACATTCAGGACAGTGTAGAGTCTGTTCTGATCAAAGCAGGATACGCAGATGTTGCGAAGGGATATATCCTGTACCGCAAGCAGAGAGAAAAAATCCGAAATCTGAATTCTACACTTTTGGATTACAAAGAGATCGTAGACAGTTATGTGAAGGTGACAGACTGGCGTGTCAAGGAGAATTCTACTGTGACATATTCTGTCGGAGGTCTGATCTTAAGCAACTCCGGTGCGA
>OBJO01000930.1_pt1 | contig 11661 bp, 10 predicted proteins | sample 1481741 | NCBI WGS metagenome assembly OBJO01 (sample SAMN06140803, study PRJEB22556) | human gut metagenome | host: Homo sapiens | place: China: Beijing | collected 2014 | reverse complement strand
TATTGATGTTTTGATTTCGTCTATTTTTTGATTGTATTCAACATCAAGTGACTTGGCAAGTGAAAGTATTGCCGCAAGTTTTGAAATAAGCAATCTTCTGTTCTTTGAATATACGTTATATTCATTAAAATCAAAAATACCGTTTTGGAACAGCACCGCACCCGATATTACTTCGTGTTCCTTTTGTGACAAGCCTATAATAGGATTTGATTTTACAATGTCGTATGAGTATTTGCTGTAATCGTTTATATTTATATAGTAACCCGTATCCGCAAATATTGACGCAACTTTAAGCAATACCGCATGACGCTTTGAAAGTCCGAACTTTTTAGAAAGCGTTGCCATTATATTTACTCCGAACTCCATAATTTTAGTATAATGGCGGTGGCTTACATCATATTTGCCTGCATAATATTTTGCACTTGATATAATATCATCTGTAAATATATGCTTTGTATGCGTATAAGCATTTTTTTCGACATATTCGACAAGTATTCCGTCAACAAGCGATATTTCAGGTGCAATGATTATCTGATTTTTGTCTTTTGACATAAACATCTTATAGAAAAGAATTGACGGCATCATCAGCTTTGCAATATCATAAGGTACTTCGTACTTGTCCTCCACATATTGAGGACCGTATTCAGATATAATCTTGTATACATCATCTATATTTTTTTCTGTTATGCTGTCCGAACTTATACCGCAGATTTTTTTGATATATCTTACTTGATTACCCATTATTACGAAATACTTATAGTTTGGATTTTTGTAGAATACATTTTTATAGTTATTGATACCTGCCTTAATAAAATCCTCAAGCACACTTGAAAAAGAGGTTGTACTGTTTTTAACCGTTGAAAGATTTTCAAGTACACGAAGTGAACCCATAGGCAGGTTTTGAGAAAATTGCAGTTTAGACTGCTCATAATGTGATACCTGCACACTTCCCGATGCAACATCGACCAAAACAGCACCTGCCTCGATAATATCGTCAAAATAGCTGTTGTTAAGTGCAAATGCCTTGTTATGCAAAAATCTTTCCTCTTCATTCGATATAATAGTGACCTTTATCCCCGTTCTTATATTAATCTGGTCAATTATATACTCACTGTTTGAAGCCTCTCTTACGGCAGTCGTTGCATAACAGACATATTCGTCAACTCCGTAGCTTTTCATTATCCTTAAATATTCTTCAAAGCAGTTACATATCTTGTCCACAAGGTTATAGCTTATTTTTCCGACTGCATACGATTCTTTACCTATTGACAAATCATATTTGACGGTATCAAGCACAGAAATGCCGTTTTTCTTTGAAACTTCCGCTATCTTCATTGTTATTTCCGTAGACCCCAAGTCTATTGCCGCAAAAACTTTATATCTCGGCACATTTCATCATTCCTTCCTATAGTTTTGTATTAATTTCATTATACATAAAACTTAAAAAAATCTCAATATTTTTCTTGATTAATTTACTTAAATTTGATATTATAGAGTGTAGACTTAAATATAATGGCGATATGTTTGATTTTAATACAATTTGTTAACAATAATGAAAAAAAGGAGGAAAATAATAGATATGGATATGTTAGAGATTTGGAATCAAGTTCTTGAAAATCTTGAAGGCAATGTATCTCCTGTCGGATTTAATATACATATAAAAACAGCAGTTCCCGTATGTTTTGAAAACTCGACTTTTACTATTTCCGTAGCTACTTCTATTAATAAAAATCTTGTAGAATACCGTTACAAAAAATACATCGAATCATCACTTGAAAAAGTTACGGGTGCTAAAATTTCACTTGCTGTTTTGGTCGGTGACGCAAACGAGTTAAAGCAAGAAATCGAATCAAAACAAAACTCGGAATATGACAACAGTGAAATAATAAGCAGTGACGGTTTAAATTCAAAGTATACATTTGAAAATTTTGTACAGGGTTCTTCAAATTTATATGCGTATACCGCCGCAGAGCAAGTTGCCAATCATCCGGGTGAAAGCAATAATCCTCTTTTTATTTACGGTAACAGCGGACTTGGAAAAACACACTTAATGCAGGCAATCGGTAATAAGATTAAAGCTAATAATCCAAATGCAAAGATAATATATGTTTCAAGTGAAAACTTTATGAATGAATTTATCACATCAATCAGAGAAAAAACAGGCGATAAATTCAGAAGTAAATACAGAGCCGCCGACGCACTTTTAGTTGACGACGTTCAATTTTTGAAAAATAAAGAGGCTACACAGGACGAATTTTTCCATACCTTTAATGAACTCTTTAATTCAAAGAAACAAATTGTTTTGACAAGTGATCGACTTCCGAATGAACTGAAAACTCTTGAAGACCGTTTAAGAACAAGATTCGGACAAGGTCTTACCATTGATGTATCCGTACCTAACTTTGAAACAAGAGTTGCAATTCTTCAGCAGAAGGCTTTGGAACATAATAAAGAAATTGACGAGGACGCATTATTATATGTAGCGGAGCATATTCGTTCAAGTGTCCGTGAACTTGAAGGTGCATTGCTTAAAATCATATCAATGTCGGAATTTAAAAAATGTAAAATAACAAAAGATTTTGCGGAAGAAGTTCTGAAAAAATTAATTCCGAAGAGCGAAACAGTAACTCCTCAGAATATTATAAAAAAAGTTTCTACTTTTTATAATATTTCAGAGTCTGATATTACCGGTAAAGTTAAGACAAAAGAAATAGTAGTTCCAAGACAAATTTCAATGTACCTTTGCCGAAAGATTTTAAATATGAACGATACAAACATAGGTAAAGAGTTCGGAAAAGACCGAACAACAGTAGGACATAACATTGAAAAAATAGAGGAAAGCATCGATACTAACAGTACGATTAAATCAGATGTAAATTACATATTAAAAGACCTAAATTATAACGAGGGATAAATGTAGGGATAAGTTGTTGATAACGTGTGGATTTCTGAATAAGGAAATTTCAGTAAAAAATCAGATTTGGGTTATCCAAAGTTATCCACCGCCAATACATACGGTATGTGTTGATAAAATATGGCTTGTCTATGCACTCTGAAATGACTTTTCCATCAATCCACGCTCCCTACTACTACTATTATTATATTATATATTATTTATATATAAATATATATGCAAAACGAAATTGCAGTGATATGTTGATAAATTTATACACAAGGAGATAATTAAAATGAAATTAGTATGCAGTAAACCACAACTTGTTGATATAATAAATACTGTTCAAAGAGCTATTGCTCCAAAGACATCTTTACCTATACTTGAATGTATTAAGATTGATGCTAACGGTGACGGTAATGTTGTGTTTACAGGTAACAATATTGATATATGTATAGAATATAATACCGAATGTACAGTTACAGAGGGCGGTACTATTGCACTTGCTTCAAAGATGTTCGGTGAAATTGTAAGAAGACTTCCTGACGGTGATGTTACTATAAGTGTTAATCCTTCTAACTATGTTACTAAAATAAAGAGCGGTTCAAGTGAATTTAATATTCAGGGTATTGCTCCGGATGAATTTCCCGACGCACCTATACTTGAAGAAAAGTTCAGATTTTCGATTACACAGGACGTACTTAAAAAGCTTATAAGAAAGACAATAGCGTTTGTTTCTCAAAATGAGGGTAAAAAGCCTGTTTTGACCGGTGCATTGTTTGAGATTAAAAACAATTATCTTAACGTTGTTGCGTCAGACGGTCACAGACTTGCTGTTGTTAAAGAAGAAATAAATGATAATGTTGAAAACAATAAACTTGTTGTTCCGGGTATGACACTCCGCGAACTTTTGAAAATTCTTAAAGATGATGAAGAAAATGTTGATATTATTGTATCAGACAGAACTGTTTTGTTTGATTTTGGATATTATCAGGTTTATTCGAGATTGCTTGACGGCGAATTTTTAAAGTATGACGCGATTATATCGGTGGTAAATACGTTAAACGTAGTTGTTGAAAAGAGCCTTATTACAGACAGCTTGGAAAGAGCGTTGCTTTTGATTAACGATGATATATCAGCAAAATCTGAAAATAAAGTTCCTGTACGTTTTAATATCGGCTATGATAAGATTGACGTTTCTTGTATAACAGGTAAGGGACAGGTTAATGACACAGTACCTGTTGAGCTTGACGGCGATAACCTTTTGATTGGGTTTAACTGTAGATTTTTGCTTGACGCATTGAGTGCTTGTGACGAAGAAAAGGTTAAGATGGAATTTTCTGCTCCGACAAGCGGTTGCTTTATAAAGAGCGTAGAGGGTGACGATTCTTATATTTATATGATTCTTCCTGTAAGACTTTATAACTAAGAGGTGCTTTATGAAGATTAAGACAGTCAATAATTATTATACAGATGAAAATACTTATATAGTTTATGATGAAAATACAAAGAACGGTCTTGTGATTGATCCGGGATATAAGTGTGACGGAATATTGAAAGCGGCTCAGGACGACGGAGTTAATATAAAATATGTGCTTATAACTCATTGTCATTATGACCATATTTCAGATATGGAACAGCTTCGTGAAAAAACAGGCGCTAAACTTGTTTCCGGCGATAAGGCGAGCATAAATATAACAGACCCGGACATTAATTTGTCGTATTCGGGACTTGGTTATGAATTGTCGGCTAAAAAGTCTGATATTGTTTTGAAAGATAATGAAGAACTTAATATTGACGGACTTAATATCAAATGTATCTATACGCCAGGTCATACAAATTGCGGCGTATGTTATTTGATAAATAATGAAAAATTGTTTACGGGCGATACATTGTTTTTAAGAAATGTCGGCAGAAGTGATTTGCCGACAGGTGACGGAGATACTCTTGTAAAATCAATAAAGACAAGAATATATACGCTTGATGATGATACAGAAGTTTTTCCGGGACATGGCGGACAGAGTTCTGTTGAATACGAAAAAAAGTATAATATGTATATAAAGGACTAAAAAATGTTAATTATTCAAAACGGTTATGAATGTGATTACGAAATGAAGCTTTTTTATAAGCTTTATTTTGATATGAACGAAGATATATATGTGTATTCAAACTTTGAATATAAGGATAAAGTTATAAACGTGTATACGGAGATAATCTATAACGGCGATACATATTTTGACGATTTCTATTATGATTTTGATACTGAAAATCAAAAGGCACAGTTTATAAAAAAGATATTTACCGCGTCATGTACAAAGTCGTTTTGTCACGCAGCGGAAAAAATTAAGCATATAAATCTTCCTTGGGGAGTAATGTGCGGTATTCGTCCGGCTAAAATTGTCCGTGAACTTATTGAAGAAGGACACAGTGACAGTGAAGTAGTTGAAATATTAAAGAAAATTTATGAAGTGTCCGATGAAAAGATTGACCTTGCATATAAGGTTGCAAAGAATGAAAAGATTTTGCTTGACGAAATCGGCGAAAATTCAGTAAGTATATATATAGGCATACCGTTTTGTCCGACAAGATGTTTGTATTGTTCATTTGTTTCAACAGATATACGTGTAAGCGGAAAATATATGGATCCATTTGTGGATAAATTGCTTTTGGAGATTGATAAAACTGCGGAAGTAATTGATAAAATGGGTGCATATGTTGAAAATATATATATCGGCGGCGGAACACCGACAACTCTTGAACCGCACCACTTAAAAGCAATATTTGACAGATTGAAAGCAAATTTTGATTTTTCAAAAATAAAGGAATTTACTCTTGAGGCAGGCAGACCGGATACAATAACAAAGGATAAATTGTATGAGGCAAAACAGGGCGGTGTAAACAGAATAAGCATTAATCCACAGACTATGAACGAACAGACTTTGAAAAGAGTCGGCAGAAAGCATACTCCGGATATGGTGCGAAAATGCTTTGAAATGGCAAGAAAAATGGGCTTTGACAATATTAATATGGACCTTATAGCCGGTTTACCGGAAGAAACCGTTGATATGTTCAAATACAGTCTTGATGAAGTAATTAAACTTGATCCTGAAAATATAACCGTTCATTCAATGTGCGTAAAAAGAGCGGCTTCACTCAGATTTTCAGATGCGGAGCTTGCAAAAGCAAATGATATGAACGAAATGCTTTCATATACTCAAAAACATATGGAGAAAACAGGTAGAAAGCCTTATTATATGTATCGCCAAAAAAATATTTCGGGTAATCTTGAAAATGTCGGTTATGCAAAAGACGGCTGTATGAGTACATATAACATAAACATTATGGAGGAAAAACAGACTATTATTGCACTTGGCGGCGGCGGTTCTACTAAAATTGTTATGGACGACAGAATTGAGAGAGTGTTTAATTTTAAAGACCCTCTTGAATATATAAGACGTTTTGATGAAATTTTGAAGAAAAAAGACGAAATACTTGATATATTGGCAGGTGAAAAAAATGGCTGACGAACAAACTTTAAACCGTATAATGAATGAGTATGAAGAACTTCGTATCAGTGCGGCTAATGAAAGAAAAAAACGTATTGAGAAAGTTAATAAAAAAATTCCGCGAGTGGCTGAAATTGACAGAGAGATTTTTCAATGCGGTATGGAGAATACTAAAAGAATATTTAAAAATCCCGATAAGGCTGATGAATATAACAGAGATTTTAAAGAAAATCTAAGAAAACTCGAAAATGAAAAGAGTAATCTGCTGAAAGTAAACGGAATTTCTGCCGATTATAATAAATATAAATATAAGTGTGAAAATTGCAGTGATACAGGCTATGATAAAGACGGCAAAAAATGTCAGTGCTTTAAACAGAAACTTATAAATGCGGCATATTCAGTGTCAAATATAGAAGAAACAATAAAAACACAAAATTTTGATACATTTTCGTTTGATTATTATTCAAAAGATGTCGGTGAAAACGGTGTTTCGGTGTATGATAATATGACGAAGATATATAATAACTGTAAACGTTTCTGCGATAATTTTGATAATGAAACCAAAGGCCTTGTTTTTTACGGCTCGACAGGTTTGGGAAAAACATTTTTGTCAAGTGCCATTGCAAAAGAACTTATGGATAAGGGCAAAATGGTTATCTACATAAGAGCGACAAAACTGTTTTCAATAAATGAAGATTATAAGTTTGGCAGAAATACCGACAGGTCTGTTATTGACAATATATATAAGGCTGATTTGCTTATAATTGACGATTTGGGTACAGAGCCGTTCAATAAAAATAATCTTGCGTTTTTATTTGACGTTATTAACGAGCGTACAGCGAATAATAAAAAGATTATTATTAATACTAATTTGCAAATAAGCGAAATTACAAAAATGTACAGTATGCGTTTCACTTCAAGATTGTATGAATATTTTATGATGTACAAGTTTTACGGGGAAGATATACGCATACAAAAATTAAGAAGAAGCTAAGAGGATTGATAAATTGTCTGGACCGTGCATAATATTTATAATTTAATAAAAACAAAAAGCAAGCCTATCTTTGATATACTGCTTGCCTTTGCATTTTTTTTGAAAATAAACTCTAACGTACCTATGTACGCCGACGAGTTCATTTTCAAAAAATCCAAACTAATTTCTCAACCTCTTACAGTATGAAGGGACTGCTATGCAGTCCCTTTAATGATTATTTGCCGTTGTTGTTTGCGTCATTACCGCCTAAGGCGTCACTTACACCCTCAGCAACATCGGCTGCTGCGTCACCGACACCTTCGACAACGTCGCCTGCCGCGTCACCGACGTCTTTAACTGCGTCGCCTGCTGCATTACCTGCGTTATCTACATCGTTTGAAACATTGTTATTGTCATTTTTATTTTCGTTATTTGTATTTACCGTTGATTCCGGTGACGGTGAAGTATTGTCATTTGTATTATTCATACCGCATGATGTAAGCATTGCGGCAGCAATAAATGATAATAAAACTAATTTTATACCTTTCATTTTTATGCCTCCATTATTTATTGATACAACCTTAGTATTGTCATTATTTTTGATTTTATAAGTTTATTAATAAAAAATTCATATTTTTTTGGGAACAAAAGTGATGTTACTTACGTCTAATAAATTGCAAACAGATAAATGCAAATAATAAAAAAAAGGAGATTATAAAAATGAAAAAAAATCTAATCGCAATAATTGCACTAACAGCAGCACTTGCTGCAAGTACATCTGCTTTTGCAGACACAGTACAAATTTCAGAAGAAGAACTTAATAAGCCTGTTTCGACATATGCACCGGATGCTATGCCGACACCGGAAATTCAAGGCGACATTATGCTTTTGAACGGTGAAGAAACAGACGCAGCAACACCTGTTGAAATTGCAAGCTATATTTGTAGATGTAACAGTTGTAAAAACAGACAGCGACGTTGACGGAATTATCAAAACAACAACAGACGTTAATAACAAGGACGATCAAAACAATACTGTAAATCTAAAGATTACAGATGATACACTTGTATATGACAATTTGGGTAACAAAAAGGCTCTAAGTGATTTGACTGATGGTTCAAAAATTACTGTATTTACAGGCTCATATGAACCGACTCCGCTTATTCTTCCTGTTCAGTACACAGCAAATGTAATTATCATCAACGGTGACAAAGAAGGTAATGTAAATGCAGATACATACCTTGCTGATGAAGAAGGCTATACAAATGCCGCAAATACTTTAAAAATTGCAGCAGCTGACGATACAAAGATTGTTGATAAGGACGAAAAAGAATATAAGGGTGATTTGGATAAGAATGACCTTATCGTATTCTACGGTGTATCAACAAAGAGTATCCCTGCTCAAACAACACCTACAAAGGTTGTAGTTCTTGGTAAAAACGAAATTGCTCTAAAGCAGATTGAAGCTGCAAAAAATGCTACTCCGGCTCCTACAGCTGCACCTGAAGTAACAGAAACTCCGCAAGTAAGCTATGCAGGTCTTGTAAATGTTGTAATCGGTGATAAGAATGTTTCAGATGTATATGCAAAGGATAATACAACAATGGTTCCTCTAAGAGAAGTTGCAGAAGCCGCTGGTTTCACAGTAACTTGGGATGCAGAAAACAGAGCAGTTATTCTTAATGACGGTGTTTACAGTCTAAAGATTGGTGAAAACAGCTATGTTAAGGGTAAGATGATGCCACTAACACTAAGTGCCGCACCTGAAATTGTTAATGATCTAACATATGTTCCTGCTGAATTTTTCGCAGAAGTAACAGAATCAGCTACAGTTGACGGTAGATCACTTGTTGTAACAGCTAAATAATTTTTGAAAATATAAAAAAGATGTTCGCGAGAACATCTTTTTTTGTTTGTATTATCAATTGTTTTTAAAACTAAATGTCATTTGTGCGTTTACTTCGTTTGTTATACTCATTAACGGACCGACTTGTACAGTTATAGGGTTTGCAGTATCTTGCAAACTGTATGCACATTCTAATGTGATAGTTCCTCTGGGTTGTACTTCCGCCAATGAAGGTTGTGCGTCCATTATATCTGGCATCATTGTAGCTACATTGCATTGTACGGAATTTTGAAAAGCATTAGCACTTACAGAAGTAAGAAATAATGCGTTGTCATTACTGTTATTTGTAAAGTTATATATATCATATAACAGAAAAAATGTGGTATTTTTATTATATCATATTTTGAATATAAATCAACAATTATTTATAGAATATATAGAAAAAAGGTAATTTGAAATAAAATAATATTGACATTGATTAATATTTTTGATAAAATATAAGTAGATAAAAGAGTGACTTAACGGTTGTTCTGCTAAATTTTATGGTTCTTTATGTAGATGAAATTAATCTACCAAAGTCGCCTATTGTATCAGAATGGGCGGCTTTATTTTTTTATCATATACACAAGCAAAAATACAATTACTAAGGCAAATGTAAATTCACTCATTATATTTGTTCTTTTCCCGTAAGTCAGAACAACCGCCCGGTCACTCTAATACTACAAGGGATTAAATTGCTAATCCACTAAAAATTATAACATATGATTAATCTTACAGTCAACAATAATACAAATTTGAAATAATATTGAAAACAAAAAGCCCCCAAACAAAGCTATATAGCCAAATTCGGGGACAATTCCTTGGAGCTAACGAGCGGAGTCGAACCGCCGACCTCTTCATTACCAATGAAGTGCTCTGCCTACTGAGCTACGTCAGCATTATTACAATACTGTATAAAATGCGTTACACACATATTTCATCTATGTTTTAGTAACTATATTATTATATTATACAAAAAAGAGTTTGTCAATACAAAAACATTAAAAAAGGAGATTGAATTTCAATCTCCTTTACATCTTATCACGCATTATTTCTTCAAGTTCATCATAATTAATATTATTATCATCATAAACGCTCAAATCTTTTTGAGATTTATTTTTTGTTTTAAAATCTTCGTGGTCTTTTTTTGCGTCGGCAACATTATGAATATTAAGCTCGTGCCAACGTTTTAAAATTGAGTTGATATACGGAAATGAGAGCTTTGTTGTCTGCATAATACAATACTCATATGCAAGCTCAATCATATCTTCATTCATCAAAAATTTATCGTGCCACGTTTTAAGATAAGTTTCTTCTGTTTTTGAAAGGTTTCTGTTTTCAATACCGAAAAGCTTTCTGATTTTATACGCGTAGCCGTTTTTCTCTTTTTCGGCTGTTATGAATTTATCGGCAGCGTCTATAGTGAATATACCGTTTTTATTCCACGATATAGCTACTTTTTCGATATAGTTCATATTTTTTTTACCGTTTGAAACACAATATTCAAGCAATATTGTTATAACTTCCGGTGAAAGTTGAAGTTCATCATAAAAATAATAAAGTGTTTCAATTTCACTGTTTGTAAGTGTTTTACCGAGTATTTCCTGTGCAAGTAAGCATAAATCGGCAAGTTCTTTATTTTGAGTCATAGCATTTGAAACTTGGTCTATACTTTTTTTAATTGGACTGCTTTCTGTATTTTGAATAGGTTCGGCTTGTCTTATGGGAATGCTTACGTTGATATTTTCTTCTTTAGCGGAAAAACTGATATTTCCGCTGTCTTTATCATATTTCAAAGCACCTTTTTTATTCCAATAATCAAATGCGTTTATAACGTCGCTTTCAAGTAAATTAAGCTGACTTGCAATACTGCTTGCGGACATTTCATATCCGTAAACCGCAAGAGACAGTGCAAGCAAGTATACTTTAACATAAGCACCGTTTGCCTCAGGCATATAATTTTCTATAAAATCCACCGATACGGGGATATAATCAATATTACAACTAAATTTAAGCATAACTAAAAATCTCTCCATATAAGTTATTTTGACTGATGAAAAACTGTCGTCAGCCTTATTTATATATTATATATCAGTTTGGGTCAAAATGCAAAGATTTATGAAAAAAATTCTAAAATAATACGGTATGCCCCTTGACATACCGTATTATTTGTGATAATATAATAAACTGTATCTTAGACTTAAAATCGGGATACTATCCAATAAATTTCACATTATCATTGTATGTATTATAGCATGAATATATACAAAATGCAACCCCAATTTTTTGGAGAGAAATTTAGGATAAAAGGAAAAATACTTAAACTACTATTATGATGATGAGGTGATTTAAGAAAATGGTGCATGAAGTAGAAGTAGGAAAAAATGTGCGTCTAAGCTATTCA
>OBJO01000924.1_pt1 | contig 11687 bp, 10 predicted proteins | sample 1481741 | NCBI WGS metagenome assembly OBJO01 (sample SAMN06140803, study PRJEB22556) | human gut metagenome | host: Homo sapiens | place: China: Beijing | collected 2014 | reverse complement strand
CCTGCGCTTCCATCACCAACATCATCCTCGACCTGGTGCTCATCGCCGGGCTGAAGATGGGCGTGGCGGGCGCGGCCATCGCCACCGACATCAGCCAGCTGGTCTCCTGTGTGCTGAGCCTCCGCTTTCTGATGAAGGTGGATGCCGACTACAAGGTGGAGCTTTCCGCCATCCGGCCCGATCAGCGGATGACCTCCCGCATCATCCGCATCGGCCTTCCCACCGGCATCCAGAACATGGTCATCTCTTTCTCGAACGTGCTGGTGCAGTCCAGCGTCAACAGCTACGGTGCCGCCGCCATGGCAGGCTTTGCGGCCTATATGAAGATCGACGGCTTCAACATCCTGCCCGTCACCAGCTTCAGCATGGCGGCGACGACCTTCGTGGGCCAGAACTATGGCGCAGGCAACCTCAAACGAGTGAAGAATGGCATGTGGGTCACGCTGAACAGCACGCCGCCGAAGTAGAGCTTCATGTAAGTCACGGCGTCGCCGAGGACTTCTTCGGGGGTGTTCATCCAGACCAGCAGGCTGCGGCTGACGGCGATGCCGCCCACCGTCAGGATGAGGCCGAGGATGACCGCGATGGCCAGCGAGGTGTGGACGGCGATGTGCGTTTCCTTTTTATCTTTTGCGCCGAGGTACTGGCTCACGACGACGCCTGCGCCGACGGCCACGCCCTGACTGAAACCGATGAGCAGGTAGATGGGCGAGCCGCTGGAACCCACAGCGGCCAGAGCGTTGCTGCCCAGAAAGTTGCCGACGATGATGGAGTCGGCGGTGTTGTAAAGCTGCTGGAGCAGGTTGCCCAGAATGAGCGGCACCGAGAAGAGCAGGATGCTTTTCCAGATGCTGCCCTCGGTCATGAGCAGGGTCTTTTTCTGCTGCGGCTGTGCCGGTGCGGCCATAGTGTCTCCTCCCTCAAAAATGCAGGAATTTCATAGGTATTTCACAATAAACTTAACAATACATCGTTCTGTGCCGAATGTCAAGCAGAACGGAAAAGAACGCCCTCAGACTTTCCACATCTTGTTTGCAGATTGTTCAAAACTAACTCAAAGAAACTCCATTTTTATCCGGTACAATAAAGGTGCAGTCGGGAAGACAAGAACGAGATCCCCCATCTCCGGCTTTTGACTTTCCATAAATGCCATGCAGGCAGGATTTATGCGCAGCCCCGCAGCGGGTGCCGCGCCCCTAAAAAAATACTGTCCCCCACCTATGCGAGGCAATAGCCACGGCGGCGGACAGACTACCAACAACCTCCTAGCAGCCGCAAATGTTTAGGAGTTCTCATACACAGGCAGCGCCGCTTTCTCCTCCTTTCCACGGCGCTGCCTGTTTTTGTATTTTGGAGTCAACCTCTCCGTCAGCGCTTACGCGCTGCCACCTCCCCTAACGAGGGGAGGCTTTGGCATTTCGTAAAGCCTTTCCTCTTCGCCAGAGGCTCCCCTCGATAGGGGAGCTGTCGAGCGAATGCGAGACTGAGAGGTTAAAAACAAAAACCGCCCTGAAAAGGGCGGTTTTTGTTTTCTTCAGCGCATATCATGCAGGCGCTCTGCCGGGAGGGAGGCTTGCAGCAGGCTCCATGCGGCGTCGAGGCTGTCGTTCAGCAGATAGGCCTGATTCTGCTGGACATAGAGGTAAATGGCGTTGGGGGTGCGGTAGGCCAGATGCATATCGTGCCACGCATACTTGCGGCTCGCCCCAGGCTTGTCCTGCTCGCCGGCCATCCAGACCGACAGTCCGTCGTCGTCCAGCAGCAGCCGGTAGAAGGGGCGGGGCAGGCCCATCTTTTTGATCTGGAGGCTCAGGGAGTGGAAAAACGTCCAGAAGTAGACGGCCGGCACGCCCAGCGCCACCACGGCCAGCACCACCGTGAGCAGGGCTGCGCCGTCTTTCTGGCCCACCTGCGACAGGCAGAAGCCGGCAGACACCAGCAAAATGGCCGTGAACGCCAGAGGCCGGTGCCACGCCTTGCGGTGGCGCAGCAGGTCAAAGGCGGCAAAATCGTGGAAGGATGCAGCATCCATCTGGACGGAAACGGAGATCGGCTGAGACATAAAAATACCCTCCTTTTTGGTCATAGTACCATATTATTTCCCAACAATCAAGGATGATATTGCGCAGATGCCCTAAAATGTGCTAAAATAGGACGAAAAAGAAAGTTTATGGAGCGTTCGCTCTGACGGCGGACAGGCCGGATAAGGCGGAAGCTGCGCGGCAGAATATCACAGAGAGGGAGGATGGGTGCGTGGGGCGCAGGATGACCCTGAAGGGGCAGATCAGTCTTTGCCTGGCGGCGTTTTTTCTGGCGCTGGCGGGGCAGATATTCTTGAGCTTTTACCAGTCCGGCACCGTGCTGCGGGAACTGGACGACCAGATGGGCAACTTCAACGCCATCAGCCGCTTCCAGAACGGCGTGGAGCGGAGCCTTTCGGCCATGGAAGATTACCGCTGGGAGTACGGCGACGCCAAAGCGCTGACAGAGGAGCTCCACAGCGCCTTTTCCGTCACCAACGCATGGCTCTGGCGCATCGAGAGCGACCTTGGCACCGTGAGTGAAGAGCAGTATCTGCTCTACAATGCCGTTTCCACTACCTACGACAGCTACACCGCACTGGTGGACCAGCTGGAAGAAGCGGTAGCCGCTGGTCAGGACACGAAAGCCGCCCAGCTCTACTATAATAAGATCGTACCCTGCGGCGGCTATCTGCGCCAGTATACCCAGCAGCTGCTGAACAGGGCCATCACCGACGCTCAGGGGACTTACACCACCGTGTCGGCCCTCAGCGACCGGGTGAAATGGGCGCAGACCGTCGTGGTGGCGCTCTGCCTTGCGCTGGGCTGCGTCATGGCCTTCTCGGTGCTGACGCTGCTGACCCCGGTGCAGCAGATGATCGGCGCTTCCCGGGAGGTCACCCGGGGCGAGTTCGACTCGCCCGACCTGCCTGCGCCCCGTCAGCCGGAAATGGCCCAGCTGACCGAAGCTTTCAACCACATGAAGCATTCGATGGCCGAGCAGGTGACCACCCTGCGGGAGAAAAACGAGATGGAGCGGGAGCTCCACCGCCAGAAGACGGAAGCTCTGGAATTACAGAACCGGATGGAGCGCAGCCGCTTGCAGCAGCTGCGCAGCCAGATCGACCCCCATTTCCTTTTCAACACCCTGAACGTCATTTTACAGACCGCCGGACAGGAAAAAGCCTACCGCACGCAGGCCCTCATCACGGCTCTGTCGCACCTGCTGCGCTACAGCCTGATGAGCAACGACGAGCAGGTGCCGCTGGCCCGGGAAGTGCGCATCGTGGATGAGTATTACTCGATTTATCACGTCCGCTTCGGCGACCGGGTGAAGATGGTGTGGCGCATCTCCGACTCCCTCGATTTGACGGAGACGATGGTGCCGTCCTTCATCTTGCAGCCCATCGTGGAGAATGCCTTCAAGCACGGCATCTCGCCCAAGGAAGAGGGCGGCGTGGTGCGCATCCGCATCAACCCGCTGCGGGATAAGGGGCTGCTCTATATCAGTGTCTGCGACAACGGCGTGGGCATCCGGCCCGAACAGCTGGCCCAGCTGAAAGCCGCGCTGGCCCAGCCCGGGGAGCGCTGGGAGCATATCGGCGTCTATAACGTGGCCGCACGGCTGCGGCTTCTGGATAAACGGGGGCGGCTGGTCATCCGCTCTCACCCGGGCCGGGGTACGGCCATCAGGATATACCTGCCCCTTGTAGAACTTTTGGAGGAGGATTTGGACGATGATACGCCTGTTGATCGCGGATGACGAAAAGCTGGAGCGGGAGGCGCTTGCAGAGCTGGTCCAGCGCCGTTTTGAGCGGGAAGTGGTCCTGGAGATGGCGGAAAATGGCCGCAAAGCTGCCGACACGGCGGTGCTGTGGGGCGCGGACCTCATCCTGATGGATATTGAGATGCCGGGCATGAGCGGCCTCGACGCTGCCCGCGCCGTGCTGGCCCAGCGGCCTTCCTGCCGGGTCATCTTCGTCACAGCCTACAGCCTGTTCCAGTATGCCCATGAGGCGGTGCATCTGGGGGCCTGCGACTATCTGCTCAAGCCGGTGGACCCCGACGAGCTGGAAGCCTCGGTGCGCCGGGCTATGCGGCAGATCGAGACGGAGCGGAAGCTGGAAGAGCTGGCCGCCGCCCAGCCCCAGCCGGAGCAGACGGAGACCGAAGAAGAGGCAGAAGACGCCCCCGAGGAGAGCGAGAACAGCCAGACGGCCCTTGTCATGGCTCACGTCCGCCGCTACCTCGAGGATAATTATATGTTCGATCTGTCGCTGGACAGCGTGGGCGAGATCCTGCACATCAGCCCGGCCTACCTGTCGGCGCAGTTCAAGAAGTACCAGAAGATGAATTTCCTCGACTGCCTCACCGAGCTGCGCATCAACGCGGCAAAGGAATTGCTGGCCGACCCCTTCCGCTCCTCGGCGGAGGTGGCGTCGATGGTGGGCTACGAGGACGCCAGCTACTTCGCCCGGGCGTTCAAGAAACGCACCGGCATGACCCCCACCCAGTATCGCCGTCAGGCCGGCCAGAAGGCAAAGGCCGACCCGGAGGCCGGGCTGTGAGCGGGCGGAAAATTTCCCGCCGCAGTGTGCTGGCGCTGGCCGCCTGTACGGCGCTGGGCGCTGTGGGCTGCAGCAAGACGGAAGAGTACACCGGCCCGGAGCTCATCCTGCGCTACGCCGAGAACCAGCCCGAGGATTATCCCACCACGCAGGCCGCTCTGGCCTTCGCCGACCTCGTGGCTGAGCGGACGGAGGGGAGGGTCAAAGTCGTGGTCTACAGCGGCGGGGAACTGGGGGCCGAACAGAGCGTCATCGAACAGATGCAGTATGGCGGCATCGACTTTGCCCGCGTCTCTCTGAGCCAGCTGGCCGAGTATCAGCCGGCCCTGAGCGTATTGCAGCTGCCTTTTCTCTATACCGACGCGCCCCAGATGTGGCGGGTGCTGGACGGTGAGATCGGCGATGAATTCCTCTCCGGCCTCGGCGCGATGGATCTCGTGGGCCTGTCATGGTTCGACGCCGGTGTCCGCAGCTTCTACACCCGCGAAAAGGTGGAGACGCTGGCGGACCTCGCGGGGCTGACGCTCCGGGTGCAGGAGTCGGACATGATGAGCGAGATGATACTGGACCTCGGCGCAAAGCCGGCGCAGGTGGTCTACAGCCGGGTCTATGCAGCCCTGCACAACGCCGAGATAGACGGCGCGGAAAACAACTGGCCCAGCTATGAGGCCATGGGCCACTACGAGGTGGCTCCCTATTTCTTAAAGGATGAGCACACCCGTGTGCCGGAGCTGCAGCTGGCCAGTGAGGCCGCGATGAAAAAACTGGCAGAGCTGGACGAGCGCTTCCCGGACATCATCCGCACCTGCGGAAAGGAGAGCGCTCTGGCCGAACGCCGCCTCTGGGCGGAGCGGGAGGCCAGCGCCGAGAAGCATATGCGGGAATGGGGCGTGGAGGTGACGATCCTCTCCGCCGCCGAGAAAGCCCGCTTCCGGGCGGCAGTCGAGCCTGTGTACGCGGCTTTTGAGGAGCAGAGCCGCCTCATCCAGCGCATTCGCGAAGCCTGAAAAAGCGCAAGAGATATTACATTGTATTCATCTTGTTGGGCAGTGTGCTGAACAAACTGCACCGTGGTTTGTAAGGAATGCACAAAAGTGCTTCTCACATTTTTTTGAAAAACAGGACATTTTTCATAAGCCCTTGTTCTGACTAAAAAAATTTGCTAAAGTGTGTACAGTAAATGAACGGACGGTGTGCGACCCGTGCAGAGCGCACCGCCCTGAATGAGGAAAATCTAAGGAGGATTTTATCATGAAGAAGATTTCTCGTCGCAGCTTTCTGGCAGCAGCCGGTGTTTCCGCCGCTGCTCTGGCACTGACCGCCTGCGGTGGCTCCGGCAGCAGCACTGCTGCCTCTACCGCTTCCTCTGCTGCAGCTTCCACCGCTCCCGCTGGTGATGCCGCAGCTGCTGCTTCCGACCCGAAGGTGACTCTGGTCTACGCCGAGGTCAACCCGCTGGATACCATCGTCGGCCAGACCGGTTCTCACTTCAAGGAGAAGGTCGAGGAGCTGACCGGCGGCTCCGTCGTCGTCGATGTGCAGGCTTCCGGCGTTCTGGGCTCTGAGAACGACGTTCTGGACGCTATCCTCGGCGGCTCCACCTCCATCGACATCAGCCGTATCTCCGCTTTCGCACTGACCAGCTACGGCTGCAACAAGTCCAAGCTGCTGTCCATCCCCTTCACCTTCGAGAACCGCGCACACTTCTGGAACTTCGCCAACAGCGAGCTGGCACCTGAGTTCCTGAACGAGCCCCAGGAGCTGGGTCTGCCCGTTCGCGGCATCTTCTACGGCGAGGAGGGCTTCCGTCACTTCTTCACGGTCAAGCCCGTTTCCGGCATCGCTGATTTCAAGGGCCTGAAGCTGCGCGTGTCCAACGACCCCGTCATGAACGGCATGGTCGAGGGCCTGGGCGCTAACCCCACCGTCGTTTCCTTCGGCGAGCTGTACAGCGCACTGCAGACCGGTGTTGTCGATGGCGCTGAGCAGCCCATCGCAAACTACAAGTCCAACGCCTTCCCCGAGGTCGCTAACAACCTGATCCTCGACGGCCACACTCTGGGCGCTATCCAGGCTGTCATCACCGACAACGCTTGGGCCAAGCTGACCGAGAATCAGCAGGTTGCCATCATGGAGGCTGCTGCGGATACGCAGGCCTTCAACGCTGACCTGTCCGAGACCGCTGAGAACAAGGTCCTCGACGAGCTGAAGTCTTCCGGCTGCAACGTCATCGATGTCCCCGATAAGGCTCCCTGGCAGGAGGCTTGCGCTAAGGTCATCAGCGAGAACACCTCGGATCAGGCTGAGCTGTATCAGCAGCTGCTGGATATGAAGGCCTGATAAAAGCGCCTTTATCCTGAAGTAGTACATAGCCCGGCGGGGACTACGGGATACGCCCGCAGACCCGCCGGGCTTTTTATAAGAGTATGGAGGAGATCCTATGCCGAAAATCTTTACCACTCTGGATAAGATCAAGCCGGCGTACGACGTCACCTACAAAGTGGTCCTGTTTATCTGCAAGATTCTGCTGATCGTGGATATTCTCATCACCACCATGTCGGTCGTTGGTCGTTACGTCCCGTTCATCCCGGACCCCGCATGGTCTGAAGAAGTTGTTCTGACCTGCATGAGCTACATGGCCGTGCTGAGTGCTGCTCTGGCCATCCGCCGCGGCGCACACATCCGCATGACCGCATTTGACGTCTATCTGCCCAAGGTCGCCGTCAAGGTGCTGGACATCCTCGCCGATCTGGCGGTCTGCATCCTCGGCCTCATCATGCTGGTTGTGGGCTGGAACTACGCCACCACCCTGGGCGGCCGCGGCTTCTATGTCTCGATGCCCTGGCTGAGCCGTTTCTGGATGTACTTCCCCGTGCCTCTGGCCGGTGTCGCCATGATCATCTTCGAGATCGAGGCACTGTACAACCACATCAAGAGCTTTTTTGTAAAGGAGGAGAACTAATATGACAGTCCAGACACTGGCAATCGTTGTCCTTCTTGTCAGCTTCTTCGTCATGATCTTCCTGCGCTTCCCCATCGCATACGCCGTTGGTCTGTCCAGCGTGCTGTGCATGATGGTGCAGGGTCAGGCACTGACCGATGTCTGCCGTCTGATGGTCAAGGGCATTTCGTCCTTCAGCCTGATGGCCGTCCCCTTCTTCATCACCATGGGCGTCCTCATGGGCAGCGGCGGCATCTCCGAAAAGCTGATCGCTCTGGCTGACGCCTGCGTCGGCTGGATGCGCGGCGGCATGGCAATGGTCAACATCGTTGCTTCCTACTTCTTCGGCGGCATTTCCGGTTCTGCTTCCGCAGATACTGCGTCCATCGGCTCTATCATGATCCCCATGATGGTCGATCAGGGCTACGACGCCGACTTCTCCACCGCTGTCACCATCACCTCCTCCTGCGAGGGCCTGCTGGTCCCCCCGAGCCACAACATGGTCATCTACGCCACCACCGCCGGCGGCATCTCTGTGGGCAGCCTGTTCCTGGCTGGCTACCTGCCCGGCGCTCTGCTGGCCATCGTCCTGATGATCGGCTCCTACATCATCTCTGTGAAAGAGAATTATCCCAAGGGCTCTCCCTTCACCATCAAAGGCTTCATCAAGCAGCTGGGTACCTCTATCTGGGCTCTGGCCGCAGTCGTCATCGTCGTGTTCGGCGTTGTCGGCGGTGTGTTCACCGCTACCGAGTCCGCTGCTATCGCAGTTATCTACTCTCTGCTGGTCTCCGTCTTCGTCTATAAGGGCCTTGACTGGAAGGGCGTCTGGCACGCTCTGGATGAGTGCGTCAACACTCTGTCCATCGTCCTCATCCTGATCGCCACCTCTGCTGTGTTCGGCAACTGCCTGACCATGCTGCACGTGCCTGATCTGGCTGCAAACGCCATCACCAGCGTCACCAGCAACCCCTACATCATCGCACTGCTCATCGACCTCATCATCCTGGTGCTGGGCATGATCATGGATATGGCTCCCATCATCCTGATCGCTACCCCCATCCTGCTGCCCATCGCCACCTCCATCGGCATCGACCCCATCCAGTTCGGTATCATCATGGTCCTGAACTGCGGCATCGGTCTGCTGACTCCCCCTGTCGGCGCGGTTCTGTTCATCGGCTCTGCCGTTGCGAAGCGCCCCATGGAGAAGGTCGTCAAGGCTACTCTCCCGTTCTATCTGTGCATGTTCATCGCTCTGCTGCTGCTGACCTTCGTGCCTGACATCAGCCTCGCGATCCCCAAGCTGCTGGGCGGCTACGTCAGCCCCATCGCTAACCCCCTTGGCCCGGTGTTCATTCACTGATAAGCTGATCAGCTCATCCTCCTCCGGATGACAGGATAAACGGAAAGCCCCCGCCTGCAAAGGCGGGGGCTTTCCGGCGTTATAGAATCGTCTGAAGTGCCGGAGCACTGCATTTCATGAGCTTTTTCAGGGTCAGCTCCTGCTGAGAGATTTGATACAGCAGCCGTGCGGCCAGCTCCTCGGGCGGGGCGGAAAGCCCGGGCCGGAATGCGTGTACTGCCCGGGTAAAGGCGTGGACGCCTTCTTCTGTCTCAAGCACCACCAGCTGGGTATGCCCCCGCAGCAGGGCGAACAGTCCGACCTGATACTCCCGGGTGTCCAGCAGAAGCTCCATCTCGTCGGCGGTGAGGACGAGGATGTCCGCGAAGGGGAGAAACTGCATCACCGTGTCCCGCAGGGTCTTTTCGCCGGGCCAGAGGGCCGGGCGGAGAGAGGGAACAAAGCAGACCGGCACACCGGCGGTGCGGGCGGTATCCAGCGCGGCAAGGTGGGTGTAGCGGCAGGGGCTGTCCACGAGGCAGGCGCTGGAAAAGGCCAGCATTTCAGCATCTGCGGCCCAGTCAGCGCCCAGCTGTTCGGGTGCATAGAGCAGCTCCGAAGAACGGGTGCGGCAGCCTAGCTGTTCGCCGCCGCCGTCGAACAGCAGCGGCGTGGGGGCGCGGGAGGTGAAGCAGACCCGGCTGATGTCCACACTGGCAGTAGATAAAGCGTCTGCGATGCGGTGTCCGAAAGCATCCTCGCCAAGCTGCGTTAAAAGAGAGGCTCTGCCGCCCTGTGCGGCATAAGCCAGTGCCAGCGAGGCGGCGCTTCCGCCCATGCGGGGAGAAAACATCTCTGCCGACGCCAGCGGCGCGGTGCTGTTCAATTCCAGCCACGCTTCGCCCAGACAGTATAAAGTCTTGCCCGGCATGATGCACCCTCCCTTCTGCCTGTTTTCAAAAACAAACTACAGTATACACCCATCCGGGCGTTTGTGCAAATGGAGAGCTTGACAGCTTCGGTCGGATTGTGATAAACTGATGCAATATGGCAGTATATCTGAAATTTGAATGATAAAAGGAGGAGAACATGAGCCTTACCAAACAGTATTTCAAATACGTCAGCCAGAACATCTTCGGCCTGCTGGGTACGTCCTGCTACATCCTGGCCGATACCTATTTCATCTCGCAGGCGGCAGGCACCAGCGGTGTGGCTCTGCTGAACCTCTGTCTGCCCATCTACAACTTCATCTTCGCCATCGGCTCCATGCTGGGCCTCGGCGCGGCCACCCGCTACGCCATCCTCCGGGCGCAGGGCGACGAGCGGTCGGAGCGCTATTTCTCTAACGCCCTGCTCTGGGCGATGGTGTTCGCCCTGCCCTTCATGCTGGCGGGCATCTTCTGCCCCGAGGTGCTGCTGCGGTTCATGGGCGGCGACGCGGAGATCGTTGCACTGGGCGTGGGGTACGCCCGCATCTTCCTGCTGTTCACGCCCTTCTTCATGTGCAACTACATCGTCTCAGCCTTTGTCCGGAACGATGGCGACCCCTCGCTGGCCATGGTGGCGACCCTCTGCGGAAGCCTCTTCAACGTGGTGTTCGATTATATCTTCATGTTCCCCATGGGCCTCGGCCTGCCCGGCGCGGCGCTGGCGACGGCAGTCTCGCCGGTGTTGAGCATTGCGATCTGCAGCCGCCACTTCTTCAAAAAGAGCAGCACCGTCCGCCTTGTGCGGCAGCTGCCCTCGCCGAAGCTGCTGGCCCAGAGCTGCCAGCTGGGCGTCTCGGGCTTCGTGGGAGAGATGTCCTCCGGTGTGACCACCACCGTCTTCAACCTGCTGCTCCTGCGTTTGGCGGGCAATGTGGCCGTGGCGGCTTACGGCGTCGTGGCGAACTACGCGCTGGTGGCGACGGCGATCTTCAACGGCGTGGCCCAGGGCGCACAGCCGCTGGTCAGCAAGTGCTACGGCAAAAACGATGCCGCCGGTGCCCGCAAGCTCCTGCTGCTGGGCAGCGGAACAGCGCTTGCGCTGGCGGCAGCACTGTATGCAGTTCTGTTCGGGTTCACCGGGCCGATCGTCGCGGTCTTCAACAGTGAGAACTCGGCCCTCATGGCGCAGTATGCCTTCAGCGGGATGCGCATCTACTTCCTCGGCTATTTCTTCGCGGGCTTCAATATCGTGGCCGCCGGCTATCTGGGCGCGGTGGACCGCCCCGCAGAGGCTTCTGCGACGTCGCTTTCCCGCGGCATCGTGGCCATCGTGGCCTGCTCTCTGGCGCTGAGCGCCCTCTTCGGGATGAACGGCGTCTGGGCCGCGTTCCCGGCCTCTGAGGCCATCACGGCCTGCCTGACCCTCTTCCTGCTGAAGCGAAAAAAACGAACCGCTTAAATAAACAATTCCTGTTCCAACCGCTGCTGCTCGGGCGAAAGCTCGGGCAGTGCGCTCCGACCGGCCATCGCCCGCCACTGCGTGGGAGATTGACCGGTCGTTTTTTTGAAGACGCGGCAGAGGTAGTTGGCCCCCGAGAAACCGCAGAGGCTGGCGATGACGTCCAGCGTGTACTCCCGGTGGAGCAGCAGACGCATGGCGGCTTCTATGCGGACGCTGGTGAGGTACCGCCCCGGCGAGACGCCCAGCGCTGCCGTAAAGGCCCGGACGAGGTGGCTCTTGGAGACGCCCAGCCGCTCGCTCAGCTCTTCCACGCCGTAGAGCCCGGCGTAGTTCCTGCGGATGTCCTCGATGGCGGCGGCCACCAGCGGGGGCAGGGCAGGGGCGGCGCTGTCGGCGTCTGAGAGCTCGCACAGCAGCGCGAAGGC
>OBJO01000920.1_pt1 | contig 11703 bp, 10 predicted proteins | sample 1481741 | NCBI WGS metagenome assembly OBJO01 (sample SAMN06140803, study PRJEB22556) | human gut metagenome | host: Homo sapiens | place: China: Beijing | collected 2014 | reverse complement strand
CAAAGAAGCATATATGTGATAATTGTTTAGAGGACAGAATACAGACAAGACTTTCAGACGGATTGGAAAAGCTTTCAGCGAATGAAGCTGATATTATAACCATATGTGGTATGGGTGGCAGGCTTATAGCTGATATTGTAACTAAGGGAATGAATGTTATTACCCGGAATACAACACTTATAGTATCACCGCAGTCAGAAGTAGGAGATTTCAGACATTTTCTTGTTTCACAGAGATTGGTTGTTGATGATGAGAAGATGCTTAAGGAAGACGGTAAGTATTATTTTATTATCAAATGTAGAAAGTCAGACGAAAATGTTTATTCTGAATACAGTGAGACGCAATATCAGTACGGATGGAAGCTTTTAGAGAGCAAAGATAAGACTCTTTATGAATATCTTATAAAAGAGAAAGAAACTAATGATGGGATAAGTAACAGTCTTAAGAAAGATGAAAGTAATCCTACGGTTAAGTTAAGATTACAGCAGCTTTTGCAGAAGAATAATATAATTATGGATGCATTGTCATATTATGACTGATGCGTAAGAGGAGGATGCTATGGGAATGACACTGGCACAGCTTGCAGCAGAGAAGCAGAACGAATATAAGGATGAGATTATACTCGCTAATGTTAATGGTAAGCTTAAAGAACTTGGAGAAGAATATATCCCTGATAGTGATGTTACATTTGTTACAACTTCGACATCAATAGGTAACGAGACATATAGAAGAAGCGTGGTTCTTCTTATGCTTGCAGCCATAGATAAGATAGACAGGAATATTGACAGAGTTGTTGTTGAATATTCTTTAAGCAAGGGACTGTACTGCACATTTGATGGAGACTTCAGACCTGACAAAGAGTTTATAGATGAAGTTAAGTCAGTTATGCACAGTATGGTTGAGAAGGATCTTCCAATCAAGAAAGAGCTGATGAAGATATCTGATGCTATGAATCTTTTTAAAGAAAAAGGAATGACAGATAAGACATCACTGTTCAAATACAGAAGAAGTTCATTTGTTAATGTGTATGACCTGAATGGCTACAAAGATTATTTCTACGGATATATGGCATCTTCTACAGGCATGCTTGGGGTATTTGACATATTCCTGTATGACGAGGGAATAGTGTTACAGCTACCGGTTAAGAACGCACCTCTTGAAGTTCCTGAATTTAATCCACAAACAAAGCTGTTTAATGTGTTAAAGGAAAGCACAAGCTGGGCAAAGATGCTTGGCATGTCTACGGTTGGAGAACTTAATGACCATATAACTAATGGGGATATGACTTCTTTTATGCTTACGCAGGAGGCACTTCAGGAACAGAAAATTGTTGAGATAGTTGATGAGATAAAGAAAAGACCGCATACTAAATTCATCATGATAGCCGGTCCATCTTCTTCAGGAAAGACAACATTTTCACATAGATTATCAATTCAGCTTATGGCTAATGGATATAAGCCACACCCAATTGCTGTCGATAATTACTTTGTTGAAAGAGAGCAGACACCTATTGATGAGAATGGTGATTACAATTATGAAGACCTTCATGCAGTAGACATTGAACTTTTTAATCAGCATATGACCAGACTTCTTAACGGAGAAAAAGTGGAGCTGCCGGAATTTAACTTTAAGTTCGGAAGGAAAGAATATAATGGTAATTTCTTACAGTTAGGGGAAGAGGATGTTCTTGTAATAGAAGGGATTCATTGTCTTAATGATGAATTATCATATTCACTTCCAATAGACAGTAAATTCAAGATATATATTAGTGCACTTACACAGCTTAATGTTGACGAACATAACAGGGTATCAACTACAGATGGAAGACTTTTAAGAAGGCTTGTAAGAGATTACAGGACAAGAGGAGCATCTGCAAAGAAGACCCTTTCGATGTGGGAGTCTGTAAGAAGAGGTGAAGAGAAGAACATCTTCCCATTCCAGGAGCAGGCGGATGTTATGTTTAACTCAGCAATGCCATATGAACCATGCGTATTAAAACCATTCGTTGAGCCTATACTTTTTCAGGTAACAGAATCTGACCCTGAATATCAAGAAGCAAACAGACTGCTTAAGTTCATGAACTATTTCCTTCCATGCGGCTACGAGAACGTACCAATCGATTCTATATTACGGGAATTCGTAGGCGGTGGCTGTTTTAAGGTGTGATGATTGTAAATAAAAACACCCAGGGCTTAGTGCTCTGGGTGTCTGCTTTCCAAGGAATTCCTGTATTCTCTTGACATCTCAAAAAGACTGGCGACATAGCCTGGTGTCTTTTTGTCAATGTTATCTTTGATTGTTTCAAGCATATCAATATACTGTTCAAGAATGTTGCTGATTGCAGAGCTGTTAGTTAAACATATCTGTTCCCACATTTCAGGAGAAGAAGCTGCAACTCTTGACATGTCACGAAAGCAACCTGCGGCAAGTAACTGCATATGCTTTTCTTCGTCATCATTATCTGATACTACATGAACGAGTGCAGTTGATAAAAGATGTGGAACATGGCTTATGGCAGCAACAGATTTGTCATGCACATGGTAATCCATGACGATAGGACGCATGCCAACATCTGATGCAAATTGTTTCATGAATTCGATTTTTTCAGGCTTGGTTTCTTTGGTCGGTGTGATTATGTACCTTGCACCTTTTATAATTGATGAACCTGAATTCTCATAACCTGTTTTTTCGGAGCCAGCCATAGGATGTCCACCAATAAAGCGGTCATTAAGTCCTAATGAATCTGCTGCTTCATGTATGATAGTCTTGACACTTCCAACGTCGGTAATTATGCAGTCCGGACTGGCAATGGCTTTTAGTTTTGTAAGATATTCTGTGATAGTAATTACAGGTGTGCATAACAGGATTATGTCACATTGTGCAAATGTTTCGTCTACCGCAGGAGCAGCGACATCAACAATACCATCAGCAACCGCAGCGATTACTGGTTCTAAATGTCTGCTTGTGGCAGTTATATGATAATCCCTGCCGCTTTCTTTAAGGGCATGGGCTAAGGATCCTGCAATGAGTCCGAAACCTATGAATCCAACCTTTGTCTTCATATGTTATAACCTCCATGTAAGAAATATTAATATTCATGCGAATAGTGGTATTTTAACACTTTAAAGCAATAATGTAAAGGCGGCTATTTAATTGACAAATTAAAGTGATGTGTGTAGAATGTTTTTATGCGTTTTTAAGGAGGAATGTGTTATGTCGGCAGTATATAACCACAAAACAGTTGAAAAGAAGTGGCAGCAGGTATGGCAGGATGAAAAAGCCTTTGCTGCAACTAATGATTATTCAAAACCAAAGTATTATGCACTTGTAGAGTTTCCATATCCATCAGGACAGGGACTTCATGTAGGTCATCCAAGACCATATACAGCGCTTGATATTGTAGCAAGAAAGAGAAGAATGCAGGGATATAATGTTTTATATCCAATGGGTTGGGATGCATTTGGTCTTCCAACTGAGAACTATGCTATTAAGAACAAGATTCACCCTAAGATAGTTACTAAGAATAATATAGATCATTTTAAGGAACAGCTTCAGTCAATTGGTTATTCATTTGACTGGGACAGAGAGATTAATACTACAGATCCTGATTATTATAAGTGGACTCAGTGGATTTTCCTTAAGCTTTTTAAGGCTGGACTTGCATATAAGCAGGAGATGCCTATCAACTGGTGTACTTCATGTAAGGTAGGTCTTGCAAATGAAGAAGTAGTTAATGGTGTATGTGAAAGATGTGGTTCACCTGTTGTCCGTAAGGTCAAGAGTGAGTGGATGCTTAAGATTACTGATTATGCAGATAAGCTTATAGAAGGACTTGACCATGTTGATTATATCGAGAGAGTTAAGACACAGCAGAAGAACTGGATTGGACGTTCTACAGGTGCTGAGGTTGATTTTGCAATTGCTGGTAAGGAAGATAAGTTAAGAATATATACAACAAGATGCGATACACTTTTCGGTGTTACTTATATGGTTGTATCACCAGAGCATCCATATCTTGATAAGTATAAGGACGAGATTAAGAACTGGGATGAGATAGAAAGCTATAGAGAGCAGGCTTCAAGAAAGTCAGATTTCGAGAGAGCAGAGCTTGCAAAGGATAAGACAGGTGTAGAGATTGACGGACTTAAGGCAGTTAATCCGGTTAATGGCAAGGAAGTTCCAATCTGGGTATCAGATTATGTACTTATGAGCTATGGTACAGGTGCTATCATGGCTGTTCCTGCTCACGATGAAAGAGACTGGGAGTTTGCCAAGAAATTTAACCTTCCTATCATTCAGGTTGTAGCAAAGAACGGTGAGGAAGTTGATGTTAATGAAGCAGCATTTACAGATGTAGCAACAGGTGTTCTTATTAATTCGGATTTCATTAACGGACTTGAAGTTAAAGAAGCTAAGGAAAAAATGATTGAATTCCTTACAGAAAAGGGAATTGGTAATGCAAAGGTTAATTATAAGCTCCGTGACTGGGTATTCTCTCGTCAGAGATACTGGGGCAAGCCTATTCCAATTGTTCATTGTGACAAATGTGGCTATGTTCCAGTTGATGAGAGCGAACTTCCATTACTTCTTCCAGAGGTAGAAAGTTATATGCCTACAGATAATGGAGAATCACCTCTTGCAGCCATGACAGACTGGGTTAATACAACATGCCCATGCTGTGGCGGACCAGCTAAGAGAGAGACTGATACAATGCCTCAGTGGGCTGGATCATCATGGTATTTCTTAAGATATACAGATCCACATAACACAGAGACACTCGCAAGTCAGGAAGCACTTAAGTACTGGCTTCCAGTAGACTGGTATAACGGAGGAATGGAGCATACAACATTACACTTACTCTATTCAAGATTCTGGCACAGATTCCTTTACGACCAGAAGGTTGTACCTTGCCCAGAGCCATATCAGAAGAGAACATCCCACGGTATGATTCTTGGTGAGAACGGCGAGAAGATGAGTAAGTCAAGAGGCAATGTTGTTAATCCTGATGATATCGTAAGAGATTATGGTGCAGATACATTAAGAACATACGAGATGTTTATCGGTGCATTTGACGCAGCAGCTTCATGGTCAGAGGATGGCGTTAAGGGCTGCCGCAGATTCTTAGACAGAGTATGGAAGCTTCAGGATATAATGACTGATGAGGAAGGTTTCTCTAAGGAATTTGAGACAAAGATGCATCAGACAATTAAGAAAGTTTCATTTGATTATGAGAATCTGAAATACAATACAGCTATTGCACAGCTCATGACTATGCTCAATGATTTCAGCAAGGCAGGTAAGATTACTAAGGGAGAACTCAAGACATACCTTATCTTACTTAATCCGGTTGCTCCACACATTACAGAAGAGATGTGGGAAGCAATCGGCGAGAACGGAAGAGTATATCAGCAGACATGGCCTGAATACGATGAAGCTAAGACAGTTGAGTCAACGGTTGAGATAGCAGTCCAGATTAATGGAAAGACTAAGTCTACTATCAATATCGCCAAGGATGCTGACAAGGACAGTGTAATTGCTGCCGCTAAGGAAGCACTTGGAAGCAGGCTTTCTGGTAACATTATTAAAGAAATATATGTACCGGGAAGAATTGTTAATATTGTTGCAAAGTAATTAATAATAATAATACATTAATTCATGTTAAGAAGAGAGAGAAGCTCAGGCAGAAGCCTGAGCTCTTTTTCGCTCAGCTGCCCAGACATACTGTTGATGACTAATTGACAATCTTCTTTTGTGAAGGTTATACCGGATTTTTTAGCTTTATCATTGATAGCAAACAGAAGAGGGATGATTTCATCATTTTTCTTTCCCTGGGATAAAGTCTTGAATTCATTGAGAAGAAGCTGTTTTCTAAAATCTAATTCTGACATAAAATCCTCCAAATATTAAAGATTGAGATTATTCAACTGTTCTGTATAAGCATCATACATTTTTTGCTGGACAGGATTAAGAAAACTATTACTGCCACTCTGGTCACGATTTAAAATATTGAATAAATCGGACATTTTGTTATAGTTTTTAAAATTACTCAGAATATTCCGGAGATTGTCGGGACAGTAAGTAAGAATAACATTCATGATATTTTCATCTGAAAGTATATCCTGTATTGGACTGTTTAACGAAAGGTGGGGCTTTGCAGAACATGCCGCAATACGAAGGCTTTCAGGGCGGCTGTAATAGTTCATTGTACATGAAAATTCATATGCACGGAGCAGAGGACTAAGTGTCTGCTGGGTATTAAATTCCATAAAAGGAAGAATTGCTTTGGCAAGCTGTATGAATTGTGGCAGTGTCTGCATATCAAATTCTGTTATGGGAAGTTCTTTCATGTGAACTCTCGGCGGAATATTTTATTCTATATATATTAGGTTATATGTCTTAATTATGCCTGTAAGTCTTAGCAATTAATAAATAAGTCCATATAATATATAAAAAAGGAATTATGATATGGTAATTAATATGGATGTTCAGGACAATGGCAATATACTTGTTGAAGAAGAGAATACCATATATGAAATAGATGGAAAATGTATGATGGAACATAATAATAATTAATATATAAGGGCTGCCGTTTAAGGCAGCCCCATATTAAATAATTACTGGCATCCGCATCCACTGTTGCATCCACATCCGCTGTTGCATCCGCAACCAAAGCCATTGAGGAAGTTAGTTCCATTGCCACAGCCACAGCATAAGAAGAGGAGAATTATAATCCAGAAGGAATTGCAACCATTTCCACAACCATTGTTGCATCCACATCCGTTATTTCCGTCAAAGAGGAGAAGGAGAATGATAATCCATACAATAGAATTGCAGTTATCTCCACATCCGCCGCATCCTCCGCAGTTTGTTGCTGCTAAATCACTCATGTAAAAGTCCTCCAAAATTAATCTACAATACAATATTATGGCTTACAGCATGACCCTGTTACACAGTATATGAAAATTTTATTGCAATCTTTAGGAAATTATTATATTCTAAATACAGTGCGTTTAAATGGAAAAGCACTATAAATATTAGCAAAGAGTGGGATGAATATTATGAAAGTATCGGTTATTATACCTTCACTGAATCCTGATAATAAGCTTGTAGCTGTAGTTGATGCTTTACTTGAAGAAGGCTTTAAGGACATCATTATTGTTAATGATGGAAGTGATGAGGAACATATGGCTCCTTTTAATGAAGTAGCAGCACATAGTGAATGTACAATTCTTACACATGAAGTTAACAAGGGAAAAGGAAGAGGCTTGAAGACTGCATTTGAATTCTGCCTTGAGAATAGAAAAGATATTGATGGAGTTGTGACAGTAGATGGTGATAATCAGCATCGTGCCAAAGATATTAAGAAATGCAGTGAAACTATGGTCAGTACAGGCAATGTCGTTTTAGGCGTAAGGGATTTTACTGGTGATGATGTACCGGCAAGAAGTAAATTTGGCAATAATATGACTAGTGGAGTATTTAAGGTGCTTTGCAGATTGAATATTTCGGACACACAGACCGGCTTAAGAGCAATACCTTACAAGTACCTTGAGACATTTGACAAGGTAGAAGGCGAACGATTTGAGTATGAGACTAATATGCTGCTTGCTTTCAAAAAGTATAATATTGGATTTCAGGAAGAATCGATAGAAACTGTGTACATAGAAGATAATTCATCATCACATTTTAATCCTGTCAAAGATTCAATTAAGATATACAAAGTGATATTTAAATATTTATTTAAAAGCACAGGCATGAAATATGTAGGAAGCTCTATTGCTTCGTGGGCTATAGATAATATAATATTTAATGTGCTTGAATTTGTGCTTATAGGGCTTACAGTCAGCTTAAGAATATTCATAAGTACAGCAGCGGCAAGAGTGCTTTCATCAGTTTTTAATTTTTCGCTTAACAGAAATGCAGTATTTAAATCACAGTCCGGTCTTAAACAGACGGTGGTAAGATATTACATTTTATGGTTCTGTCAGCTTGCTTGTTCTTATGCTTTGGTGTATATTGCTACAAAGCTGCTGGCATTAAGCATTGTGCTTTCAGGAATTGCCAAGATAATAATTGATCTTGCATTGTTCTTTGTAAGTTATCAGATTCAGAAAAGATGGGTTTTTAAGTAACGGTTTAGGAGGAAGTTATAGTGGCAAAAAGAAAGAATAATATTGACGATATAGATATCGTTGATGATTTTGAACTTGAAGATATTGATGATTTTGATCCATTTGACGTTTTAGATGACAGCTATGAAGATAAAAAGTCGTATGGTAACGATAAGCCACGAGGTGGCAACGCATCTAATAAAAGAAATAAAAATAAAAAGAAGAATCCAGTTCTTGTATGGGCAGGAAGAGTCGGTGCGACACTTTTGTCAACTATTCTTATTCTGGTGATATTTCTGTATGCTGTTATGGCAATGCTTGTGTATGGACCGTCTAAGACAGCAAAGATTCAGTTTGTACTTTCTGTACAGGAGACAAGTGCAATAGGATTTCTTGCTAACTGGTTCTGCTCTCAGGATGAGATAGACCAGATTAAGGCCAATAACGCAATTAAAGATACAGATGAGATAACAGATGCGGGACTTGTAAATATTGATACAGCAGCCCAGGATCCAGAAACTCCTGATATTGAGATTGTAGATGTAAAGGGTGCTACATATTCTGGAAAACTCATGATTGTAAAAGATCCAAGCAGATTATTTGTGGGAACAGTTCCTGAATTTACCAATGGAAATGGAATGGTTGTTGCAGATATTGCAAAGAGATATGATGCAATCGGAGGAGTTAATGGCGGAGAATTTGTTGATGGAGAAACAACTTATACAGCAATGCCGATTGGTCTTGTAATGAAAGACGGAGAGATTCTTAATGATAATGGCGGAACATCTCATGTTACCGGAATTACATTTGATAATAAGCTTGTTCTTGGTAATATGAATGCTGCAAAGGCAAAGGAACTTAATATAAGAGACTGCGTAAGCATAAGCAATCATATTGGTCCATTTCTTATTGTTAATGGAGAGGCTCAGGATATTGTTGGTATTGCAGGGGGAACTAATCCAAGAACTGCCATAGGACAGACAGCAGATGGAAAGATTCTTCTTCTTGCAGTAGATGGAAGACAGCCTAACAGTATAGGTGCTACATTTTCAGACCTACAGGATATTATGGCACAGTATGGAGCTGTAAATGCATCTACAATGGATGGTGGAACATCAACACAGATGTATTATGATGGTGAAGTAATAAATGTACCATATTCACCAACAGGTCCAAGAAGCTGTCCGACAGCATTTTTAATTAAGTAAGGAGGAGAAAAGTAGTATGCCACGAAATAATAAAAGAAAAAAGAAGCTTTCAATTTTTAAAAAATTCTTATGTATATACTGCGGGATTCTTCTTCTGGCAGGTGTGATTACATTAATTATGCTTCATAGTCTTTTAAAAGATTATGAAGAGGGAATGCCATCAGGAACAATGGATAAGATTGTGAATCAGTTTACTCCTGATGGGATTGGAAAGCTTTTATCAGATAATGACGTGAAAGTAAATGAGTTTGAAACGAATGATACGATAGCAGCATATTTTACAGATAGATTAAATGACGGTACAGTATCATATAAGAAAAAGGCTGGTGAATATTCTGAAAAAACTCCTGTGTATAGTATATGCAGGTGATACGCCGATAGCAAAGGTTGAACTTGAATCGGCAGGAAAGAATGCACATAAATTTAATAAATGGACTCTTGGAACTATTTCTTTTGGAGATTTTACAAAGGACCTTGCAGAAGTTAAAATAACAGCTCCAACAGGTGCTGATGTTTATATTAATGGAGTACAGGTTACTGATACATACAAGATAGAGTCAGAAGTTAAGTTTGCACCTTGTCTGCATGTATCAGATTATGTTACGGTACCAACTAATGATGTGTATGATGTAGGACAGCTTATAGCAAAGCCTGATATAACAGCAAAGCTTAATGGTAAAGATCTGACAGTTGATTATGACAAGAAGACAGGATATACAATTTACTATCCATCGGATGATGAATTGTATAAAAGTATGGAATCAAGGATATATACAATAGCGGAACAGTATGGAGCTTATATTATCAACAGGGGAAGTCTTTCTAAGCTTTCAAGCTATATGGTTGGTACTGCAGCTGAGTATGTCAGTGATATTCCTGCTATATGGGCGTACCTCTGGGGTAAGTCATATACTTATCAGTTCAACAATGAATCTATTACTAATTTCAGAAAGTATTCAGACAAATGTTTCTCATGTGATGTCTATTATGACCTTTATGTTGATTACAAGACAGGTAATACAACATATAAAACATCGCTTACATATACATTTGTAAAACAGAATGGTACATGGATGCTGGCTGATTTCTTAATTAATTAATATAAAAATATAAGCCGTTCTAATCGTATGTGGTTGGAACGGCTTTTTTAACAAAAAATTTATGGATTTTATTGTATATAAGATGTAAAATCTAATTCGAAAACAATTATTACATAAGATTTGGAGATGAATATGTCGGAGTCTAATAAACGTAATTTTATAGTTCATGGAAGTATTCTTGCAATTGCAGGTATTCTTGTCAGGATAATAGGCATGCTTTACAGAATTCCTGTAGTTAACATTATAGGAAGTGAAGGCAATGGTATATATGGAGCTGCTTTCAACATATATAATATAATGCTTGTGTTGTCTTCGTACGGACTGCCAATGGCTGTATCAAAGCTTGTGTCAGCAAGATTTACAAAGAAAAGATATAAAAGTGCTGCTAAAGTATTAAGATGTTCTTTAATGGTTGCAGTGTGTACAGGAGGTATCGCAGCACTTCTTGTATTTTTTGGCGCTTCATTTATAGAGAATGTTATATATGGAGGAGGACTTCCGGGACTTGCGGTTCCATTAAGGATTCTTGCACCGACAATATTCCTTGTTGCAATTCTTGGGGTTATAAGAGGATTCTTTCAGGGACAGAGTACAATGATTCCAACTGCGGTATCGCAGATACTTGAACAGATTGTTAATGCGATTGTTAGTATTGCAGCAGGATATGGAATGATGAAAGCATTTGCTTCATTACCTGATGTGGCTGCATATGGAGCGGCAGGAAGTACGCTTGGTACTGCGATGGGAGCACTTACGGCTGTTTTATTCATGGGATTTTTGTATGCGGTATATACACCGACATTTAACAGACTAAAAAGAAAAGACAGACATACAGAGAACCAGAGCACAGGGCAGATTTGTAAGATAATCATATATACAATGATACCAATTATACTTGGACAGACATTTTATCAGATAAGTGCTTTGATAGACGATGTAATGTTTAGCAATATAATGGTTGGAAGAGATATTACTAAGAGCATATCTATGGATCTTGGTAATTTCAGTTCAAGCTACAGCCTGCTTATAGGAATTCCACAGGGGGTTGCATCTGCAATGTCTGCTTCGATGCTGCCTAGCGTTGTTGCATCATTTACAGACAGGGATTATGATTCTATATATGATAAGATTACTAAGACATTAAAGACTAACATGTTTATTGCTGTTCCATCATTTGTAGGGCTGTTTGTTATAGGTCAGCCTATAATAAAGCTGTTATTTTCCCGCTATAACAGCGCTCAGGGTGGAATGATGTTAAAAATAGGTGCGATTGCGGTAGTATTC
>OBJO01000919.1_pt1 | contig 11703 bp, 10 predicted proteins | sample 1481741 | NCBI WGS metagenome assembly OBJO01 (sample SAMN06140803, study PRJEB22556) | human gut metagenome | host: Homo sapiens | place: China: Beijing | collected 2014 | reverse complement strand
ATCGTGCTTTTCAAGGATAGGGCCTTGTGTTGTAACAGGGGCTTTTGTAATGTCGTCGATGAATACCTCCGTATGAGGCACACCGAGCAATACAGAACTCACTGTTACGGTTTCACCGTTTACATTGAGGTCTACGTCGATAACCTTATCCATGTTTACATTCATAGGAATGTCTTGGGCCTTAAAAAATGGTTTGCCCATGTCTACAGTAACTTGTGTGACTATACCGTTTTCGATAGTCAATGTAGGCTTCATTACGCCAGCTAAGGTTTCAATGGTGAAAGTCTCCTTCGTTGTTTCACCGTGTTCATAAGCGTATTTGGCAAAGCAACGGATGGCATTACCGCACATTTCTGCTTCACTACCATCGGAGTTGATGATGCGCATGCGCACATCACAGGTTTCGGAAGGAACTAGGATAGCAAGACCATCAGCACCAATACCCGTGCGACGATCGCAAAGGCGGATGGCGAGGTCTGTGTAGTCTTTAGACGTCCCTTGTGGGTCGGCAAAGAGGATGAAGTCATTGCCGAGACCATGCATTTTCGTTAATTTCATAAAGTCTCCTATCAATAAGTAAGACTTTCACCATGAAGCCCGTGAAAGTCTCATATGTTTATTATTATATATTCTATATTATAATATTATATCATAAATAGGTCCTAAGCATGGCATGGAATCGTATAAATTTATAGCAAAATAAAGGGAAAATAAGGAAAGCTTACAACGTTTATTGAGAGTTATAGTAAAACAAAAAATGCCCCATATGGGACGGTTATTTAAGGGAGTATAGGTATTTGGATTACTTTATTGTTTAACAGAGAAATGATAAAATAAAGAGTAATGTAGTTAATCGTAATAGAAAGAGGAACACATATGCGAATTCAAGGGATTTCTGGATCTCGTGGCGTTGCAGTAGGCAATGTATATAGATATATTCAAGAGGAAATTGTCATTCCTGATTACAATGTAACGGAAGACAAGGTAGAAGAAGAAATTGGCAAGTTTGCAACTGCTATGGCATCTACCTTAAAACAATTGGATACTATTCGTAAAAAAGCGTTGGATGAAATGGGGCCAGAAGAGGCGGCTATTTTTGAAGCGCATATGCAAATTGCTCAAGACCCATCCTTATCTGACGGAATTAAATCCCTTGTTGAGTCTAGCCATATGAATGTGGTAGCGGCTACGGCTCAAACAATTGAAACCTTTGCAAATATCTTTCTCGGCATGGAAGACGCCTATATGCGTGAACGAGGCGCAGATATTAAGGATATCGGTGATCGTTTGATGCGTAATATGTTAGGCATGAACCCTCGCGGTTTATCACATATTTCTGGCGAGGTTATCTTGGTGGCTCATGATTTGGCACCATCTGATACGGCATCCCTTGATAAAGCGGTAGTAAAAGGTATCGTTACGGCAGCAGGTGGCCCTACATCTCATGCGGCTATTATGGCTCGCACCTTAGAGATTCCTGCAGTTATGGGCGTTGGTGATATTGAAAGCTTTGCAGATGGCGATAAGGCAGTCGTTCTTGGTACGGATGGTATCGTGGAAATCAATCCATCTGATGCGGATTGGACGGAGTATACAAATCAAGCGTTGGCGTTCCAAGAGGAGTTAAAACGGTTGCGCGAATCCGCTAATCTTGAAGCTACTACCATTGATGGTCATCATGTAGAGCTATTTGGCAACATTGGTAAGGCGAAGGATGCTAAACATGCGCTCACTATGGGCGCACAAGGTATTGGTTTGTACCGTACAGAATTCCTTTACATGGAAAATGACGAATTGCCTGCAGAAGAAATACAATTCGAAGAGTATAAAAAGGTAGCCCAAGATATGAAGGGGCAGCCTGTTATTATCCGTACCATGGACATCGGTGGAGACAAGGAATTGAAATGCCTTGATTTACCAAGTGAAATGAACCCATTCCTAGGGTACCGCGCTATTCGTATATCCTTAAATCGTCCAGATATCTTTAAGGTACAATTGCGTGCCTTATTACGAGCTAGTGCGTTTGGTGATATTCACATCATGTATCCTATGATTGCTTCCGTTGAGGAAGTGAAGCAAGCGAATGCTATGCTTGATGAATGTAAAGAGGAGCTGGCGGCTGAGGGTAAGGATTTTAACAAGGATATCAAGGTTGGCATCATGATCGAAGTACCAGCGGCAGCTGTTATATCTCCAATTCTTGCTAAATATGTAGACTTCTTTAGTATCGGTACGAATGATCTTTGCCAATACACATTGGCAGTAGACCGTATGAATGAAGCAATTGGTAGCTTGTATCAACCATTGCATCCAGGTGTATTGCGTCTTATTAAGCATGTCATTGATGCCAGTCATGAACAAGGTAAATTTACAGGCATGTGCGGTGAGCTTGCTAGCGACCCTGTGGCGACCATGATTCTGTTGGGCCTTGGTCTCGACGAATTCTCCATGACGGCTTCTTCGATTCCTCTTATTAAAAATATTTTGCGTTCTGTTTCCAAAACAGAATGTGAAGAGGTAGCAAATAAAGCACTTACTATGGACACAGCAGAAGAAATTACAGAATACGCTAAATCTGTATTAGCTGAAAAAGGTTTATTATAATTTTACTTTTGTTAAATAGGATTATTACATAGCAAATAGGATGTAATATACTTGAATTGAAATGCTTGATATTGATACAATATATCTATTAGAACGTATGGATAGGCACCGCCTATCGAGATAGAAAGAGGTTATCATGAAAGAATTAACAGTAGAAATTACTAACGAATCCGGTTTACATGCTCGTCCTGCTACAGCTTTCACACAATTGGCTGCTAAGTTCGCTTCCAAAGTGACTATCGCTGCTAATGGCAAAACAGCAGATGCTAAATCCATTTTAACTGTATTGACCTTGGGTGCTACAAAAGGCACATCCGTTACCTTGACGGCTGACGGTGCTGACGAAGACGAGGCACTCGCTGCATTGAGCGAATTCTTAACAACTAACCACGATTAATATGAGGGTAATAAAAGGACCCTACATTTTGAACTGCACCTCCAAAAATTATGTCCAATTTTTTGGGTGCAATTCATTTGTAGAGTCCTTTTTTATTTACCCATATTTGCAAAGCGCTCTACAGCTTTTGTAAAGTCGCTAATGGTTTTTTCCACGTCACCATGTTCGATACCATCTCGTACGCAGTGGTTGATATGTCCTTCAAGAATTACTTGTCCTACTTTATGTAGTGCAGATTTAGCTGCATTAATTTGGCTCAACACATCTTCGCAGGGAATGTCTTCTTCAATCATTCGATCAATAGCTTGCACTTGACCTAAGATTTTACGCAATCGACGATGCAGATTTTCTGAATCCATACACTGTTTCATTTTACTCCTCCATAGGCATGTTTTTATCATCTCATACATTATACTCTATTTAAAGTTTTTAATACAACTTAATAAGTATAACTAATATGCATTAATCGGTATATATAGATATAGGGTATCATGCCATTATTAAGATATATTAAATATATTTGTAGTATGAGTGGACGTAAAAACTAGTGTTTTACATATCTTCTTATTGATTGATGTGATACAATACATTTAATATACTTTATATTTGTATATGTATATAAGGTATTGTATAGATAGCTAGATTATAAACCTATAGTTACATGTGTTTATATTACAGACCTTTAAGAAATAGGTGAAAGAAATGAAAGTATTTCGCTACCTTCGAAATCTAGTTGTGTTCGTGGTGGTCATGATTTTGGCTATGTTTATATATGACGGATACCATAGCTTTCAAGGGACAAATCGTGAGAGTAAAGCTCATACAATTGTTGAAAAACAAATAGAACAAAGTGAAGACACGCTCAGTCGTACGGATCGAATTATACGACTGTTTACATTTAGAGATAAAGTACAGATAGCTCTTAATCAACGTGTTTCAAAAGAACATTGGGTGAAAGGGGATGTTATTCCTGAGTATACAAAAAATGCACTAATCGCTATTGAAGATAAGCGGTATTATAAACATGGAGCTATTGATGTACTCGGTATTATTCGCGCCTTGTACACAAACACTATAGCAGGTGAAACCTTGGAAGGCGGTAGTACTATTACACAACAACTTGTAAAAAATCTGTTCCTTTCCTCGAAGCGTATCATGAGTCGTAAGGTGGAAGAGGCCATCCTCGCTAGTGAAATGGAACATTACTACTCTAAGGAAGAAATCCTTACCATGTACTTGAATACCGTATATTATGGTCATAATTATTACGGTATCTACGAAGCTGCTCACGGCTACTTTGGAACAAGCCCTAGTCGATTGACATTAGGACAAAGTGCTATGCTTGCAGCATTACCCAATGCACCGTCCTATTTAGATCCTTATACGAACTATGAAGGAGCAAAGGCTCGACAAAAGCTAGTGCTCGAACAAATGGTAGACCAAGGCATGATTACACAAGCCGAAGCAGACTATGCGTACGAACAGGACTTGGAACTTGTGGAGGAATAAGTTAATATATTTAATAAGCTATATCTGGTGTTCGATTACTAGATATAGCTTTTTTGTTAGTTCGGAAACGAAATATATTATTAAAGTGTATAAAAATAATACTTGCATTTATAATTATACAGGTGTATACTATTTTTTGTCAGAAGGAGAAAATGCTTGTCGGTAATAGAAGATACCACGGTATTTTCACAATTATCTGATACTGTATTGATTATATGAGTCTAAATAGATAGTGGTTTATGAGGTGTTATCATGGGTAAAGCAAATAAAGTAGTACTCGCATATTCTGGTGGCTTAGATACTTCTGTTATCATTCCTTGGCTGAAAGAAAATTATGGCGCTGAAGTTATTGCAGTGTGTGTAGACTTGGGCCAACCTGAGGATTATGATGCAGTTGAGAAAAAAGCGATCAAATCTGGCGCATCTAAAGCGTACATCGTTGACGCTAAGGAAGAGTTTGTAAAAGATTATGTATGGCCTACTGTAAAAGCTGGTGCAATTTATGAAGGTAAATATTTATTAGGTACATCCTTCGCGAGACCTTTAATTGGTAAAATTCTTGTAGATATTGCAAAAAAAGAAGGCGCTGATGCAATCGCTCATGGTGCGACTGGTAAAGGTAATGACCAAGTTCGTTTTGAGTTGACTATCAAAGCATTAGCTCCTAACATGAAAATCATCGCTCCTTGGAGAGAATGGGATTTGAAATCTAGAACAGACTGTATGGAATATGCTGCTAAACACGATATTCCAGTTGTAGCTACAAAATCTCATCCATATTCTATGGACCAAAACGTATGGCATTTGTCCCATGAAGGCGGCGATCTTGAAAATCCAGCAAATGCACCTAAAGATGATGTGTACTTGGTAACACATACACCTGAACAAGCTCCAGATGAAGCTGGTTATGTAACTGTATCCTTTAAAGAAGGTGTACCTGTAGCCGTAGACGGTCAAGAAGGCACCCCATTACAATTATTAGAAAAACTCAACGAGATTGGTGCACACTATGGTGTAGGCGTTGTAGATATCGTTGAAAATAGATTGGTAGGTATGAAATCCCGTGGCGTTTATGAAAACCCAGGTGGTTCCATCATCATGTATGCTCACAGAGAACTTGAATACCTCTGCTTAGATAGAGCTACATACCACTACAAAGAACTCATTGCTAACAAATACGCTGAACTTGTATACGATGGCATGTGGTTCGCACCATTGATGAACGCATTACAAGCGTTTGTTGACGAAACTCAAAAAACTGTAACCGGTGAAGTAAAACTTAAATTGTACAAAGGCAATATCATTTCTGCGGGTAGTACTTCTCCATATTCCTTGTACAGCGAAGATTTTGTAACATTTGAAGAAGATGATGTATACGATCAAGCTGATGCAGAAGGTTTCATCAACTTGTTCGGTTTACCTCTCAAAATTAATGCATTGATGAAAGAAAAGGCAGGTAAATAATGGCTAAATTGTGGGGCGGGCGTTTCACAAAAGGCACTGATAAAGCGGTAGAGGATTTTACATCCTCTATCGCTTTTGATGCGCGGATGTACGCCGAAGATATTGCAGGCAGCAAGGCACATGCGACTATGCTGGCAAAACAACATATTATCTCCGATGCAGATCGAGATGCCATCATAGCAGGTTTAACGAAGATTAAATGTCAGATTGATAAAGGAGAGTTTCCGTTCTCCGTGGCTCTTGAAGATATTCATATGAATATTGAAAAACGCCTTACTGATGATATCGGTGAAGCAGGTGGGCGTTTGCATACCGGCCGCAGTCGTAATGATCAGTGTGCAGTAGACTTGCACATGTACGTGCGTAAAGCCGTTGTGGAAATGGGGGAGCTTATCATAGATATGCAAAAGGCTCTCATCGAAACAGCTGAAAAGTATAGTGATGTTATCATGCCTGGCTATACGCATTTACAACGGGCTCAACCTGTATTGTTTGGGCATCATATGATGGCCTATTTCTCCATGTTGGAACGCGATTTTGATCGTTTGTTGATGGTATTCAAACATGCGGACATCATGCCACTTGGTGCAGGTGCGTTAGCAGGTTCTACATACGGCATTGATCAAACATATACGCAAAAGCTTTTGGGCTTTTCTCGTATTTACGAAAATAGTATGGACGCCGTATCTGACCGTGACTACGTAGTTGAATTCTTGTCCTTTGCATCTCTAGTGATGATGCATTTGAGTCGTCTTAGCGAAGAGTTGATCTTGTGGTCTACCAATGAGTTCAATTTTATTGAACTTGATGATGCTCACTGCACGGGTTCTAGCATCATGCCTCAAAAGAAAAATCCTGACGTTTGCGAGCTGGTTCGTGGTAAAACAGGCCGTACCTATGGTCATTTGTTAGGCCTTTTAACAACTTTGAAAGGCTTGCCTCTTACATACAACAAGGATATGCAAGAGGATAAAGAAGGTATCTTCGATGCTATTGATACAGTACACTTCGCATTGTCCATTAATGCGGCTATGATTCGTGGCATGAAGGTCAATGGGGCTCATATGAAAGCAGCTCTTGATGACGACTTCTCTAATGCTACGGATATGGCAGATTATCTTGCGAAGAAAGGTGTCCCATTCCGTGAAGCTCATGAAATTGTAGGTAATGCAGTGCATCATTGCATCGAAAAAGGTTGTGTACTCCTTGATCTATCCGTAGAGGACTTCAAAGCTATTTCCAACCATTTTGATGCAGATATTCTTGACGCTATCTCCATCGAAGCTTGTGTTGCAGGTCGTAATAACTTTTCTGGTACGGCTCCAGAATGTGTGAAACGACAACGTAATAATGGTAAAATTATTATCGCTGCTGAGGAAAAGCAAATTGCTGAATGGAAAGCAATCGTTGAATCTGTACAAGAGTAGAGCTTAGTGCGGAATAAGCAGTAGATAAAAATAAAGAATAGTTATCAATAAAATCTGGAAAAATAAGATCGATATACATATAAGGATTTCATTAAGGGTCTAATATTGCCCATTATACTTATATGTATATCGATTTTTTATTTAAAAGCTAGACGATACCTATAAAGCCCAAAATTCTAATTGATAATCCACTATTAAAATGATGTATTTACATGTACATATATAGTGGACTGTGAGAGAATAATAGTCTTGTACTAGAACACTATAACCGTGATAGATAGGAAAAATTACATCTATACACAGAATAAAATGGGGTAAAAATATACTTTGCCACGATTAAAATGAGTTCTGTTCGATTTTGATGATAAATTACCTATGATTTATTCAATTCGTGTAATATGCCTTGTCCGCCAATAAAGTACTTTTATTTTGGTTTCATAGGTGTTATTATTTAACTCGTAATAAGAATAAAAACGGTAAATTCACATTCAAGCCCATCACAGCACGAACTGAATTTACTTAGCGGTATATATATTTTAAGTGAATTATGGACGAGAAAAAATTCACCTTAGTGAAAGGGGATTGATACATGAAAACCACCGCTAAAAAAATGTCTGTATTCCAGCTAACCACAATGGTAGCAGCCAATATGCTAGGAGCTGGGATCATTATGTTACCAACTAATTTGGCTCAAGTTGGTACTATTTCAGTTTTATCTTGGCTCGTGACAGCTGTGGGTGCGCTTTTACTAGCGTATATTTTTGCTCAAGCGGGTATGTTCTCCCAAAAACAAGGGGGCATGGGCGGTTATGCAGAACATCGCTTCGGTAAAACTGGACATTTTATGGCGAGCTATGCTTACAGCATATCTCTCATCATTGCTAATATCGCCATCGCGGTATCTGCCGTAGGTTATGGTGCAGCTTTCTTTGGTGTTGACCTCAATGCGACACAAACAAGTCAGGTAACAATTGTGCTCTTGTGGTTTGCAGCGATTCTAAACTTCAGAGGGAATCGTTTCACAGGTCGACTCAGCAATATGACTATTTGGGGCTCTATTGTTCCGGTTTTATTAATCGGTACAATCGGCTGGTATTGGTTTGATCCATCTATTTATTGGGCGGCATGGAACCCAAATGATCTTCCGCTTTATGATGCGGTAAAACAATCTATTTCCCTAACTTTATGGGGCTTCCTAGGATTTGAGTCCGCAGCGGCTAATGCTGATGCTGTTGAGAATCCAAAGAAAAACGTACCTATCGCAACTGTGGCGGGTACATTAGCAGTGGCAGTGGTTTATATCTTGTCCACAAACGTTATGGCAGGTATTGTGCCTAACGTTGATTTATTAAATTCTAATGCACCATTCGGTTTGACATTCGTATACATGTTCAATGATACAATTGCAAACATCGTTATGGCTGCTATGGTTATTTCTTGCTTTGGCGCTTTGCTTTGCTGGCAATTCACATTGTCTCGCGTCTTCAAAAGTGCAGCAGAACATGGTTACTTCCCTAAAATATTCGCTCGTGTAAATAGCAAAGATGCTCCTGTTCGTGGTGTATTGATTTTACTCGCTGTTGAAACATTACTTACTTTATTCACTGCAAGCGAATCCTTGCGTGAGCAATTTGAAATCTTAGTAAACTTAGCGGTTGTAACTAACGTAGTACCGTATGTATTGTGCATTTTGGCAGTACCTACAATGATGCGTATGGCTGGCGTAGCTGAAAGTCGTATTAAACGCTCTAATTACTTGTTCGGTATAGGCGTTCTTTATTGTCTATATGCAATCTACGCATGTGGTTTTGATGCTATGGTAGGTAGCGCAGTGGCAGTAAGCATAGGTTTGGTGATTTATGTTTTGCGTAAAGCGTGGGATACACGCAGAGCGCATCGCTTACAACAAAGTATCGATTAACTAAATACATCTCGTCTTATAGAGGCTATTACTTGGTAATAGCCTCTTTTTTATGATAATCATAAATTAGACTTATAATTCATGAGTGCCTAATTTGAAAAAACTTAAAGAACATTTTTATTATTAATCAATTTTTTGCTATGCATAAAAAGATTTTATAATAATTTTTTAACATTGCTTTGTTATTATTAAAATTAATATATATACCGCTATATTAATATATATACCGCTATATTAATATATATACCACTATATACAGTGAATATAATAAAAAATTATTTATATAAGTTAATTTGTGTAGTTTTATGCAGGATTGTGAATTTAATCACTAATTAATATTTTTTATCAGTATAAAAACTATATTGAAAATACACGAAATACATATACCCATAAGGGGTATATGTATTGTAAATAGAGTATTAATATAGTATATTTATAATCGATAAAAATGAATGAACTAGTGAGTGTCGGTATTTACCGAGCGTAAAAGAGGAAAATGGGTGAAAAACCCATACTATGCAAATAGCTGTAATGAGGAGCAAGGTTTCATTATAGGGTCACTGGGAAACTGGGAAGGCCGAAATGTTGCGATGAATCAGAGTCAGAAAGCCTGCTCTAAAGGGCATGGTATGGATATACCGTGCTTAATTTAGGTTAGTCGGGCGACTAGCCTTTTTTCGTTTCCTATCTTTTAAGCTTCACCGCTATATAGAAAAGCTAGTACCATTAGTTTGTCATTTGAGTTGTTGTTAGTGTTTAGAGAGTTTAGGAGGCGCCTATGGGCAAACGCTTTGTCAAACAATTGGGGCAATTTATTGTTACGTTGTTTGGCATCACATTTTTGACATTTTGTCTCACCTATTTAGCACCAGGTGACCCAGTAACGATGCTACTTGAAACGGCAGATACTATCGTATCTCAGGAACTTATCGATGAAACTCGAGCTCAGCTTGGGTTAGATAAACCGTTTGTAGTACAGTATGCAAATTGGGTCGTCAATGCTGCACAAGGTGATTTAGGGATGAGTTATTCTGCTAAAAAGCCAGTAGTAGATCGTATGTTGGAGGCTTTACCAGGTACATTAATGTTGGCTGGTACGGCTTTAGTATTTACGCTGCTTTACGCATTGCCGGCAGGGATTATAAGTGCCTTAAATCGTAATAAGTGGGTTGACTATGTATTAAGATCGTTATCGTTTGTAGGTGTATCTATGCCAACGTTCTGGTTAGGCCTTGTACTGCTTTACATCTTCGGTCTTAAATTAGGCCTTGTACCGATTGCATCCTCTCGCGTGACTGCGTCTGGTGTTATTTTGCCAGCTATTACTTTGGCGGTTGTCGTTGGGTCTAAATATATGCGTCAAGTACGGCTCGTTATCCTTGAGGAAATGCAAAAGGACTATGTTATTGGAGCTCGTGCTCGCGGTGTGAGTGAGATGAAAATTTTATTCGGTCATATTTTACCTAATGCGGTGTTACCACTCATCACTATTCTTGGTGTTCTTATTGGTTGGTTACTAGGTGGTGTGGCAGTCGTAGAAATGGTATTCTCATGGCCGGGGCTTGGTAATATGGCGATTTATGCTATTACCATGCGCGATTATCCATTGATCGAAGGTTTTGTGTTGTGGGTTGCTTTAGCATATATGTGTATTAATGCATTGGTTGATGCATCATATATCTTATTAGACCCAAGATTAAAAAGGGAGAGAGCATAATGGCAGAATTTATTCAAAAACATAAATTGTTCTCTTTCTATAGTGGGCTGATGATTATCATTGTCCTTATCGCTATCTTTGCACCCTGGCTTGCACCGGGTGATGCTTTCACCTCAAATATAAGTCAGGCATTGCAAGCACCAAGCAGTCAACATTGGTTTGGTACCGATAAATTAGGACGTGATGTATTATCCCGTATCATTTACGGTACTCAATTATCCTTGTTCATGGGCGTATCCATCGTCGTTATCATGGTGAGCATTGGTACTATCATCGGTGCTATAGCAGGCTATTTTGGCGGCAAAGTCGAAATGGTTCTCATGCGCTTAGCTGATATTATGTTATCCTTCAGGTGTTGTTTTAGCCATCGCTATTGCTGGTATTTTGGGTGGTAGCATTGTGAATACAATTTTGGCTTTATCTGTAGTTGGTTGGGCAAAATATGCTCGTCTAGTACGTTCTATGACGTTAAAAGTACGTGGTGAAGAATATGTAACGGCTGCGGTTATGATGGGGGCATCTACAGCAACTATCTTAAGACGACATATTATTCCTAATATTATGCCTCTTGTTGTTACTACAGGTGCACTTGATATTGGGGCTATCATGATTGAGGTAGCAGGGCTTTCTTTCCTTGGTTTCGGTGCACAGCCACCAACACCTG